>JAEIGA010007039.1_pt1 | contig 17107 bp, 14 predicted proteins | sample 9270691 | NCBI WGS metagenome assembly JAEIGA01 (sample SAMN17057246, study PRJNA624740) | gut metagenome | biome: biome; isolation source: fecal sample | host: Bos grunniens | place: China: Xizang | collected 2019
TCCGTAGAGCGTGGCCATCTGACAAGACTTTTCTTCAAGTGTCATCTGCGAAAGGAGATTCTCCACACGTTCGTCTATCGGCTTTGAAGAATCCTCATAGATATCCTTCACTCCGTTCTTGTTGAAATCGATCCATGATGATGCAAAAGAGGAAAATGCAATCGCGCAGGAAAGAAGAGAGGCTAAAAAAACGTTAATTTCACTTTTCATATTTTAATATTGTATCATATTTTAGTGCCTCACCTAATCTCTACACCAAAACTAAAAATTCCACTCGCAAAAAAAATTAAAATACCCCCTTGTCAAGACTGATAAGGGTATGATATAATATGTCTCGTTTTCAACACCTGCTCGGGTGGTGAAATTGGCAGACACGCATGCTTGAGGTGCATGTGGAGAGATCCTTGCGGGTTCGAGTCCCGCCCCGAGCACCAATTCCCCACCTTTTTCGATTACTTGAATAAAAGAAAAGAACTACACATTTCTATGTAGTTCTTATTTTTTTGCGTATAAATAAGGAACGCCGCTTACTTAAGACGCACGTTTGAAAATACGGCGGCGCAGGCGGGAGAAACCTTTTTAGCATTTCCAAAATCGAGCTCAGAGTACGTGAGATTCAACACTACAGCTTTTTTATTTCGTATTAACGACGAGACCTCTTCTTTGATTCCAGGATCATTCACTATTACAAGAATCTCATCATCGACTTCAGATGACACGTACTGCAGAGAGCTCCCTAAATATTTGACATTCCATGCGCCATTGAGCTGGAATTTCTTCACATAATTCTTATAAAAACTTATCCATTCCTTTGCTAAGTTCCTGTGCTTTGCAGGCAGCGACTCCAAATCTATCGACAACATCGGAACACCCGCCATTGAAGCTATAAAATGACGGTTTATATTATCGTCCGTTTCATAAACCGACCAGAAAATTGGATCTGAATGAATCGGAACCTTATCCCCCATAGTCAAACGGATCTGGGCAATGCGCAACAAATTCGCGAGCCACTCAAAAGGCACGTCGCCGGCTCTGAATTGCGTTGCGAGCGAAGCTGTAATGGGAGTAGCGTACCCTTGTCTAAATTCAAATAGACCGTTAGGCTTTACTTTTCTGAGCTTCGCCATCAGGTTCGTCAAATACGCATGTGTCACGAGAGCGCGCGGATTTTCTACCGAAGGTGCAACAGAATCCAAAAAGTCTATTTTAAGGCCATCCAAATCGCTCTCTTTAATCAATCGCACCAGTTGATCGTCAACCTCTTTCATATACTCTTTATCACAAGGAGAGGCAAGTACATTTCCTTCAAACGGCTTATCCCCTTTTTTATCAAATCCGTATTGTGTGTAGGCCAAAGCGCGTGTACCGACGAAATAAGGAGCTGTCCAAACGATATAATTAAGATTCAAGGCGCGCATTTTCTCGCGATGCGCCTTGAAATCAGGAAATTTCTTTTTTGAAAAAACATCCCATTTGCCTACATCTTGATACCAATTGACGATTGTTTCGGGACTGACGCGCTTGGCATCGTCATAGCTCCACCCGTCATCCAGAATAAATGTCTTAAAGCCCATTTCGGCGGCGATAACGGCCGTGCGCTCAACCCATGACTGAGTTATATCCGCATGACGGGCATACCATGAACAGTAGGCCGGCATCCACGCATCTTCAGGATAATTGCCGTTTTTATATTCAAGCGTCTGACGCCAATCGGCAAGAACTTCTGTCCAAGCCTTATCGCGTCTATCCATAGTGACGAAAAACGGCTTGATAATCTCGCCTTGTTGCGCAGCGACAGTCACCGTAACTTGCCAGACACCTTTTTCCTGATTGATTTTAGACTCTATATTGACATCGTATTCAAGAGCCGATACACCAATGGAAAAGGAGTTGCGGCCCACCATATTGAAATATGCCACATACGGCATTGATAATTGCGGAGCGGAAGTATATTGCAGCAACCATTTGCGCTCCTGACGAGGAACTCTCCAGGCAGGCATCCACATCATCTGGATATCGCAGGCCGGAACATCAATGCGAACGACGGATTTATTTTCAGAGGCGACAATTCGCTTTACTGTTTTTTCGCCTGCCTGCGGCGCCTGCAAGTTAATGACTTGCGTCTTAGCTTGAGTAACGACAGCCAGAAAAGCGACAGCCAGAAATTTTTTCATGGAGATAAGCCTTGTTTAATACTTATAATGAAGAAGAAGCTGGTTGAAAAGTCCACCGAAGCCGACAGGCCAAAGTCGTGACGGCAATTCAGCTTCAAGAGGAGAAGCTATAAAATCGGGTAACTGCGGATTGAAATCAAGTCCCGTGAGCTCCTCAAGCTCGTCGATTGAAATCAAATGGCGAGACGGCCACTCGCCGTATTTAACGCCGTGCTGATTAAACATAAGCGCAAGCGCCCTGACATTAAGGCCTTCCTGGGCAACGACGACCTGATAATAGGCTATCGGCACGTCAATGTCCGTCGCGCTGACAGTCTCGGTTTTTGACTCGGTGGAAAGCGCCCCGACGACAACCCATATCTCTCCGTAGCGTTTTGCCCATAGATCCGATATCCGGTGCTCGACCTCTCGCCATACGCCTCTGTTAAGCTGCGGAGTCTGAGGCGCGATGTTCGACATCATGAAAGATAACTTTTGCGCGGCAAGCCCAAACCTGGAGGCGATGGCGTAATTCGGAGCCATGTGCCCTCTGTCGTAGCCGCTGCCCGTATAATCGCCCGGCTTTGGTGAAGAGCGTACGGACTTGTCGATCGTAAAGGACGGGCGCTTATCGATGTAATGTTTAACGTCCTGCGGAACGTGATATGCGCACCACACAGGATGGCGCATCTTATTAGACCAGCCGATCTTAAACTCGCCGCGATCTAAGATTACAATATCATCAGGCGCGGGCGCACCCACCCTCTTTGGCGCCCCAGCGAAATAAACGCTCCCCGACGGAGCTTCTTGGTCATACTCATAAACAGCGTCATGCCCCGTAAAACCAAGCGCATCTGTTATATCGGCAAAGGGAGAGCCGAAATATTCTAGCGGCCAGGTGATAAAACGCGGCCACGAAGAAGCCTTTGAATCGAGCCATTTCTTGGGATGATGAACATACCAATTGCCCGCACAGGCAAGAAGCGTTGTCACAAGCACTAGGCCAATGCCGACAAAAGCCGACAATGACCTTAGTGCCGAACGTGGCGCTTTCTTCTTTCTGCGCGAACGTTTTGACATCGTTAAATGTCTCCAAGCTCAATCCGGATCGTACGGCTTTTCATCGCCTCCACGGACTCCGGATCGGCATCGTCGAAGGCATGACGAACTATTCCGTCGTCACGCCCGTCAGGAATGACAAGTTTCATGCCGCACGCAGGGCAATCGGCCTCTTCGCCGATCATATCAAGCGAAGCTTGAATCTCGGTATGGCATTTCTCGCAGAGAAAACTTGTAAAATACTTATCCATAGAATTAAAGGCCCAATTTAACCGCGCTACGCCAGGCGTAGTACTTCTTAAGTTTGAGCTTTGACGCAGCCTCTTCATCGCAGAAGATCCAAGTATCATTATGCGCCTGAAGAGCGGACGCTGTGCAGAACTGGGTCATTCCCCCTTCTACGCACCCCTTAAGAGCGTCGGCCTTACCCTTGCCGAAAGCGAGCATAATGATCTTCTTCGCTTCACAAATCGTGCCTACGCCCATGGAAAGCGCCTGCGTGGGAACTTTCGTCATATCCCCGCCGAAGAAAAGACGGGCATTGTCTTTAATCGTTGAAGGCGTAAGGTAAACGACGCTCGTACGGCTTGAAAGAGACGTTCCGGGCTCGTTGAAGGCGATGTGACCGTCGGAGCCGATTCCAAGAACCTGAATATCAATGCCGCCGGCCTTCTTGATCTGAGCTTCATAAGCCTTGCATTCCTTCTCGGGATTCTTGGCAAGACCATTCAAAACATGCGTGTTGGAAAGCTTAATATCAATCTTCTTGAAAAGGTTCTCGTTCATGAAATAACGGTAGCTCTGATCATGAGTCGGAGCAAGACCGACGTATTCGTCAAGATTCCAGCTCTTAACCTCTTTATAAGAGACCTTCTTGGCCTTGACGGCCTTGGCCATCTCATTGTACATCAGCACGGGAGTAGAGCCCGTAGCAAGACCGAGAACCGTCTTGGGGTTCTTTTTAACCGCTTCATTGATCATCTTGGCGGCAAGAGCGGAGGCCTCTTCCTTTGTTTTACAAATTACGACTTCCATTATTTTATTCCTTTCGTTATTGAATTTTGTTATCAATGTAAAAAGCGGGTATCGCTATTTTTTCGCGTGATTGCACGTTTAAATTAGGATTATTTTCCGAAGGCACATTCGTTGAGTCTTTCTGCGTGACATCAACAACCTCTTCCTGCGCGGTTTCTCCAGATGTCGCCCGATAGAGAGCGCCGACACCTAAACAAATCACCCAAACGACAAGAATAGTAATGACAGCCAAAACGGCCACACGCCAAAAATTAGACGGCAGCGACACTGGAACGCGCGGCTTATATTCCCTCACAGGCGAAGCGTAGCGGGAAAGTTTAGGTTCATCATCGCTCTTGGGCAGCTCTTCCTGGACGGATGCGTTCGTAAAATCGGCAACTTCCCCGTTTTGGGATTTTGAAACCTCTCTTTCGATATCCGAGCACAGAGGAGTATCAATTGCCGGCGGCGGCTCCGGCGCGACTACGGGGCGCTCCTTGATGCCAAGATCGCGGTTGCCGTTGTATATCTCCATGAACTCGGCCACCAAAGCCTTAGAATCGATTCCAAGTGCTTCGCAATACAGTTTTACGAAGCCTCTGCCGTAAATGGGAGCGGCAATCTTTGAAAAATTCTCATTTTCCAACGACTCGATGACCGACGACATAAGACGCGTCATTTCTGCGATCTGAGCTATCGTATAACCTTTGGCTTCGCGGGCCTCACGAAGAGTTTTTCCGAATTCCATAATTACTGAACCTCCGTAAATAAATCAACTTCTTCCGATTCGACGCTCTGGGTGTCTTTGACATCACCACCGTCACCGTTAAATAATTCCATAAGCTGCTGCTGATCCATAATAATCTGTCTTGGACCGGCGCCGGATTGAGGACCTACGACGCCTTCTTCTTCAAGCATGTCGATGATTTTCGCCGCATGGTTGTACCCCCAGCCGAGTTTTCTCTGGAAATGCGACGTTGAAGCGCGATTCGTGTTGATTATACATTCAATCGCCTTCTTGAAGTCGGTTGCAGAGGCCTCTGCTTTAACCTTCTCTCGCATTTCCTGAGCACTCTCTGTGCTCTCGGACTCATCATCCTCATCGTCATCCTCTAAGGACGTCTCTTTGATTTTGTTGAGCTTCTTTCTGAAGCCGTCGTCAAACTGAACATTCGAATGCTCTTCAATAAACTTGGTGATGCGGTCGATTTCTTCATCGCTGATCCAGGCTCCCTGAGCACGGATCAGCAAGCCTTCTGCGGTTCTAAAAAGCATATCGCCTTTTCCGATCAAATTCTCTGCCCCGCCGTCATCAAGAATTGTCCGAGAGTCTATGGCTGTGGCGGTCTTAAATGCGACGCGCCCAGGGATATTGGCCTTAATGGTGCCGGTGATGACCTTGGCGTCGGGACGCTGAGTCGCCAAAATCACATGAATGCCCGCAGCACGCGCCTTTGCGGTCAGTCGAGCGATATTGGGCGTCACCTCTTTTGCGCAGGCGGCCATCAAATCGGCGACCTCGTCGATTATGATGACGATATACGGAACGGTCTTCGGCATGTCGCTACCGACAGGCGAATCGTCTCCGAACATGTTAGTCTGCGTAAACTGCGGCCTGTTGTTGAAATCGGCGATGTTTCTCACTCTGGCTCTCGCGAACATTTTAAGGCGCTTTTCCATCTCAGCGACAGCCCAGCGCAAAGCGCCGCTCGCCTTGTTGTTGTCGGTTATGACGGGAACGAGAAGATGCGGAATGGACGCGTACGAGGTAAATTCGACCGACTTGGGGTCAACCATGATGAATTTCAGCTGATCGGGAGTCTTCGTCATCAGCAGACCGTTGATGATCGAATTAAGACAGACTGACTTTCCTTGACCTGTGGCGCCAGCCACAAGCATGTGCGGCATCTTCGCGAGATCGGCGATAAGATCATTACCCGCGGCATCCTTACCGAACAAAAGAGGCAGCTGGCCTTTGAAGTTTCTCCATGTGTTAGATTCGATGATCTCCCTGAAAGAGATTCCTACCGAAGTTCGATTGGGAACTTCTATTCCGACGCAATCCTCCCCGGGAATCGGAGCTTCGATTCTGAGAGACTTTGCGTGCAATGCCCCCATCAAGTTGTCAGAGATTGATGTAACTACGCTGTAACGAGTACCTGGAGCTAATGTGATAGCGTATTTAGTGACAACGGGACCCTGTACCGTGTACGACAAAGAGGCGTCAACGTTAAAAAGCTTCAGCGTCGAAATCAACCGCGTACACATCTCATTTACATTGCCGTGATCCGCTGTCGACTTTTTGAGAGGATTTAAAAGTGATAGAGACGGCAGGATGTACGGACCTTTATCGGCGGGCGAAATCGCCTCGGCGGAAGATTGGACGGCCGTCTGTACGGGACTTGCCGCCGCCACATCGGCCGAAGGAGCCGGGCTCTCGGCCCTCTGCGCGAGTTTAGCGGCCCTTGCCGCTTCCTTCGCCGCTGCCTTCTCGGCACGAACTCTTTCTTTCTCTGCCTGCTTTTGAGCCTTAATCTCCGCTTTTTCTTTTTCACGCTGCCGCCGGGCCTCTTCTTTCGCTCTCATCATCGCCTGAAAAGCGGACTCTACGGGATCTTGAGTCGCGGCTGAAAAATTACCATTGAAATTTTCACCCTGCGCAGCATCTGCGCTAGGAGTGTGCGCTACACTGTACCTGCCTATCATCGCCCATCTATATAAGGCGTAGAAGAAAGCGACAAAGTTTCTCATTCCCACCGCCGCGATAAAAGCAATAATCATCACGATCACCGCTACAACCGAAGAGGCGAAATCGCTGATGAGCGGCGACAGACAGCGTGTCATCAGAAGATAACCTACGGCGCCTCCCGCATTAGGTATGTTTATATGGCGAATAAGCGCCTCGACGGATCCGCCGTGAGAGCCTATCACTTGAAAAAGACAGGATGTGGAGAGAAGAAAAACAAAGAGCCAGAGTTCCCTGCGCCCGGGACGCATATGTCGGCCCAGAATAATGCACAGAGACGCGATGATGCATATGACAGGCACAACCCAGATAGCCAACCCGAAAAGCATATATCCGTGATAGGCGAAGAGATCTCCGAGCTTTCCGATCCAGTTGGACGAATGTATGGGCGGAGAATTAAGCGTATCAATCGCCCGCCAATCGTAAGTCAAAAGCGCCGCCAGCGGAAAAAGCGCCAACGGGAATAACAGCCACGCGAAAACATGACGCTTTTCGCCGTCACCTATGTTGTATTGTTTGTCCATCATTCTTAAATCTGAGAGTCTGGGCGCTGTCGGTTTTCAACGTGTGATACACAATCAGCGCAAGAACAAGCGCCAAGATTTTAAGCCACAAATCTTCTATCTTAGGCAACTTCATCTGCGAAGACCTTTCATAAGACGGCTATTCATCAACACGGAATAAAGTTTTGTGAAAATTTTCGACTTTCTGTGATCTTCACTCATCGCTTTTGAAATCCAACGAGGAAGCGACTGTGGAATCTGATCGTTGAAGTACCGCAAAAGACGGCCGTTATGAGCGATGGAAATCGCGCCCGTCTCTTCAGAAACGACCACAATAAGCGCATCGGTCTCCTCCGAAAGCCCTACCGCCGCACGATGGCGCATTCCGATGGAAATGAGATTCGGATTGTTTGAAACGGGAAATACACAGTGAGCCGACGAAATGCGCCCTGCACGCATCGTCATACCGCCGTCATGAAGAGGCAGGGGCGGCGTAAAAACGCTTTGAACAAGCTCTTGCGAAAAATCGGCGTTAAGTTGAACACCTGTGGACTCATAGCTCCTAAGGGAAATTCCACGTTCAAAAGCTATAAGCGCCCCGATGCGTTTTTCTGAAAGAGTCATCAACGTCTCAACCACATACTGAGCCGTCGCCACGCCATCTTGCGTGTGCTTGCGTCTTTCAAGAAAACCGAACGCGCCAACCTGCGCAAGAATTCTGCGTATTTCGGGCTGGAAGATAACGACCGTTGAAATCGCCAAATAAACTAGCAAAGCCTGAATGATGCGCGAAAGAACTTCAAAATGGAAAAGATACGAAAACGTAATCATCGCCGCCGCAAGAACCCCGACCCCCATAAGAGCTTGACCGAAACGAGAACCTTTGGCGGCTTTCAAGATAGCGTAAATGACAAAATAGAGAATCGCTATCTCGACTATCGCCGAGACATTGATTGATCTGATAATGTTCATCGCAGCATCAATCATTATTCCGAAACCTCATTTGGCTGTTCGACAGCCGCAGCGCCCTTTATCAGCTCTTCGACATCACGGCCGTCCATCGTTTCTTTCTCGACAAGTGTCTTGGCCAGAACCTCAAGTTTATCGCGATTTTCTTCAATAAGTTTTTTAGCCTCGGCGTAAGCCTCGTCGATAAGACGTTTGACCTCCGCGTCGATTTCGCGCGAAGTCGCTTCGCTGAACTGCGGAGAAAGCGGCTCTGAAGAAAATTGGCTCGGTTCCTGAAACGCCTGAAAACCGAATTTTTCACTCATTCCGTATCTGCAGATCATGTCTCTGGCGATGGATGTGGCCTGAGCTATATCCTGACAGGCGCCAGTTGATATATCGCCCGTAAAAAGTTCTTCTGCTATCCTTCCGCCGCAGCAGATGCGCATTTCTGCGAGAAAATGTTTCTTTGTGCGATTGAGGACATCTTTTTCAGGAAGCGACATCGTGGCACCCAAAGCGCGCCCACGCGGAATTATCGTCACTTTATGCAGCGGATCGGAATCTTTCAGAAGCACCTGTAAAAGCGCGTGCCCCGCCTCATGCCAGGCCGTCGTCTCGCGATCGGTCTGCGAATAACCGGAAGATTTGCGCTCACGCCCCCAAAGAACCTTATCTCTCGCCTCTTCAAGCGTTTGCATATCTACGGCGTCAAGTTTTTTTCTGACGGCCATAAGAGCTGCTTCATTGAGAAGATTGGCTAAGTCCGCGCCTGAAAAACCAGGAGTACCCCGGGCTACGCGACTTAGATCGGCATCTTCCGCGAACGTTATCTTCTTGCCGTGAAGAGAGAGTATCTCTTCTCTGCCTTTTAGCGTAGGCAGCTCTACGACAACCTGGCGGTCGAAGCGTCCAGGTCTTAAGAGAGCAGAATCAAGAGTGTCGGGTCTGTTTGTGGCGGCGATAACGATAACACCTTCATTAGGCTCAAAACCGTCCATTTCAACGAGCATCGTATTAAGAGTCTGCTCATGGGCATGTGAACCGGTAAGCGCACTAGCCCCCGTACGCTTCTGACCGATTGAATCGATCTCGTCGATGAATACGATGCAAGGTGAACGTTTTTTCGCCTCAGCAAACATATCGCGCATGCGGCTGGCGCCGACACCGACGAACATCTCCTCGAAATCACTTCCGCTGATCGCGAAGAAAGGTACTTTCGCCTCGCCTGCGATAGCCTTGGCCAAAAGCGTTTTGCCCGTACCGGGAGGCCCGACAAGAAGAACGCCTTTAGGAATCTTTCCGCCGAGTTTCTGAAAAGCCGAGGGCTCTTTCAAAAACTCGACAATCTCCTGAACCTCTTCTTTGGCCTCGTCGATACCTGCGACATCAGCGAACGAAATCGCTTTTTTGTTCTCTTCACTCGTGTTAAGAATTTTAGCGCGAGATTTGCCGAAACCGAACGGACCGCCGTCACCGCCCATCTTACGATGAAAAATCCAGTAGAAAAGCGCCAGAAAACCGAAGAAAAACAGCAGCTGCATCACAAACGGTGAAATGGGGCTTTTTTGCTCCTTGACCACCACTTTGATTTGCGCGGCAAAAAGATCGTTCATAAGACCTTCGTTTTCGCCGGGCACAAGATTGACACGATATTGTTCTTTGACGGGAGAGCCGTCTTTCTGAAGCTCATCAGTCTCAATCTGACCTGTCAAAAACGTAACGCCGTCATCGCGATCGACGAACCTTACAACAGGCTCGACAATCTTGCCTGCTTCAATGGCCTTGAAAAATTCAATTTGCGTCAAATCGCGCGTGTTTGGCCTGTTCGGATTCATCTTGTACATAGAGAAGAAAGCGAACGCCACAAGCGCGATTATGAGCCACGAACGTACTGCTGGTTTTAATTTTTTCGGCATACTTGCTATTATACCAAATAAGCTCTTGGATTTGGTCGTCTTTTTACTGTTGGCGAAACTTTTTACTCGTCACTTCAAAAGTTTTTCGCGGACGTATTCCTGGAGTTTTTTATCGTCGCACTTGAGCTTTGATACAAGATCAGAATATTCTTTTGCCGAAAGTTTTATAGCAACATTATACGCGCCGGGAATATTGTCGAACTCTGACAGCACGGCTTTCTTCTTCGACTCTTCGAGTCCCATCGCCCTTAAAACGCCCCAAGCCATCATCACGTTACCCTTATAGGCCATGTGAACGCCGTCGCGGGTAAGTTTATTGCCCTGCGATTTATCGGTCTTGCGGATTTCAGCCAGAGTATTCTGCATATCGGCGTTAAGATCGGCTATGCGAAGATTGCGACGCTTGGCCTCATCGCGCAGCCACTCGTTGTACGCGACGAGTTTTTTGTTGTTGTCGTTATTTGCATCTTCTCCGATCAAAGTGGCGGTAAGAACTATTACTTTTACGCCGTTGGAGGCGCACATGTCGAAAATCTTCGTCACGTTCTCTTTATACTGCTCGAGTTTAACGCCGGTTCGCCCATGCCACACATCGTTAACTCCGCACGAAAACGTCATCCATTGCGGTTTCTTGGACAAAACATCCTTTTCAAGCCGCGCGAGCATGCTGTTTGACTTGTTTCCCGATATACCGGCAGGAAGTTTGTTGGCTTTAACGCCAGCGATTTCAAGCCCCTTCATGACAAGATTAACATAGCCCACATCGGATTGGTTGCCCTGCTGGGTGATCGAGTCGCCCATGAACGCGACCGTATCGCCGTTTTTTATACAGATGTCGGCCGAAAGCGACAAAGATACGAATAGAGCAGATAAGGATATAAGTGTTTTTTTCATTTTTTTACCTTTTTTGTTATCGAGATTTATTTTGTTATTATAGCATAAAATCATCTGTCTTTAACCGACCTTAGAAGACTCAACGCCCAGACTCTCTCTACGCCGGCTCGCTTGAGAGCTTTTGCGCACTGCGAGAGCGTAGCGCCTGTTGTCATCACATCGTCGACAAGAAGGATGGTCGCGCCCGTCAACCGACCGGCGAGCGCAGTCGCCTTAAAGGCGTCTTCGACATTTTCCCGGCGTTCTTCTTCGCTCAGTCCCGCCTGTCTTCGCCTTAAGCCCGTAAATTTGACGACATAATCGGCTTTAGGCACGCATAGACGACGGGCGAGTTCTTTCGCCAGTATGTCGCATTGGTTGTAGCCGCGCAAAATGCGATGCGTTAAGCGCGCCGGCATCGCCACAATCGCATCTATCTCGCTTACCTTAAAACGCGAGCGCGCCGCCGCTTCGAGCCAATCGACAAAATCATCCTTGAGCCACAAATGACGCCGATACTTGAAATCCTGCATCATTTTCCTCGCCTCGGACTCAAACCTTAAAGCCGAGCCGGCCCTATCGAACAGAGGCTTATGTTTCTTGCAATCCTCACAAAGAAATTCGCCTACAAATTTCGGCACGTCTCTTCCGCACCTTCGGCAACAGCCCTGCTGCGGAACAAACGGCAGTCGCATCAGACAATCTGAACATATATGCCGCCGAGGGCGATCCACTTTTTTAGAGCAGATTTCGCACTCGCGCGGCCATAGGATATCTAAAAGGCGCGATATCATAGCGCCTTATTTCATGCTTTCAGAAGATTATCCGGGTATTCTCCAGACTCGACCAGCTTTGCAATTTCAGATACGACATACGGCTTATCTTCGCGATATGTAACTCCGAACCATCTTGAATCGGTCGGCAGAACGCGACAGGTGGCCTTACCCTCTTTCACGAGTTCGTCGACTACGAAAGGTATATACCATTCGCTCTTCTCTTTTGAGGCGTTCTCGGAAAGCCACAGAGGAAAGCGTCTTTCAAGTTCATCGAAGAGTTCCGGAGTAAAGCCCCAGAGATTCATCGACACCCGAGCGTCGAGAGGAACTTTCACAGGCGCTGACGGATCTTCGAGATTCTGCGCTTCATCGCCCGCACGGACAAGTTTCGTCATTTCCGTAACGCCCTCCAATGAGCCGTCCTCAGCAACAGCGCAGATGCCGCGCGCGACGGAGCCGTTCTCCGAAAGAGTAAGCTCAAGCTTGTAGCCGACCATCGCAAGCTCCATAGGTTTAGCCGCCGAGAGAAATGCTCCAAGTTTCGCAAACGCATCGCGTCCGTAGAAATCGTCCGCGTTGATAACGGCAAAAGGCTCTTTTACGACATTGCGCGCGGCACGCGTCGCGTGAGCGGTTCCCCACGGTTTCACGCGGCCTTCTGGCACTTTGTAAGGCTCGGGAAGATCGTTGATATCCTGATAGCAGTACTCTACAGGCACAAAACCTTCGTACTTGCTGCCGACTTTCTCTTTGAATTCCGCTTCAAAATCACGGCGGATAACAAAGACAATTTTACCAAAACCGGCGCGCACGGCATCAAACACCGAATAGTCAAGTATTGCCTCACCTGAAGGTCCTACGGGATCTACCTGTTTAAGTCCACCGTAACGCGAGCCCATGCCTGCCGCCAGAACAACTAATGTAGGTTTCATTTTTATTCCTTATTTGTTTAGTCAAATTTATATGTTTCACCGGGTTTAGGCGCAACGGCCGTGGCGATGCCGCGCTCCTTCATAAGTTCCACCATCGCCGCGACTTTCTCATCTTCGCCGTGAACCGCAAAAGCGTATCTTACATTGTCTTTTACTTCATCAAGCCAATTCGAAAGTCCTTGACGATCGGCGTGCGCCGAAAGCGTGTTTATGACCTCGACATGCGCTTTAAGCTCAAGCTCCTCGCCAAGTATTCTTAACGGAGAAACCTTCTCTACGACGCGTCTGCCGAGAGTGTTCTCCGCCTGATAACCGACGATCAGAACGACGTTGTCCGGATTCTGGACGCAGTTTTTGAGGTGATGGACTACGCGCCCGCCTTCACACATGCCGCTGGCCGCAATTATAATCATCGGCCCCGACGCTTCATTGAGCGCCATCGACTCCTCAGGCGTGCCGATAAACGTCATGCCGGGGAACATCAACGGGTCCTGCCCTTGGGCGAGCATTTTCTTGGCCTCGGCGTTGTAGACTTCACGATGCGAGGCATAAATGCCTGTCGCCTTGCGAGAAAGAGGCGAATCCACATAAACCTTAACTTCACGCGGAACCTTCCCCTTGGCGGCCAAACGATTGAGATAATATATGATCTGCTGCGTGCGCCCTACGGAAAACGCCGGAATAAGAAGTTTTGAATTTCGTCTGTCTATGTATTTAAGAAGTTTTTCAAGTCTCAGCTCGACATCGTCGGCCGTAGGATGATATCTGTCGGCGTAAGTTGACTCAAGCAAAAGAATATCAGCCCCAGAGGGATACTCATGATGACGCAAAATCGGCTGGTTCGGTTGCCCAAGATCGCCCGAAAAAAGAAGTCTGTGGTTTTTCGCGTGATCCTGTTTTATGTCAAGCTGAATAAGGGCCGAACCTAAAATATGACCGGCGTTGAAGAACTCAAGCGTAATTCCGCGGCTTATCTCATAGGGCTCATGCAAATGCAGCGGGGTAAAAAGCTGCATCGTCACATCAACGTCTTTTTCGTCATAAAGGGGCTCAAAGAGAACCTTCCCGTCGCGACGCCGTTTTTTGTTTACGTACTCAAGGTCCCGTTTTTGGAGAAAACACGAATCCCTGAGCATCACGTCGCAAAGTTCGCACGTAGCCTTACGGGCAAAAATCCTCCCGCGAAAGCCTTGCCTGACTAACTGGGGTAAGTTGCCGGAGTGATCGATATGCGCATGCGAAAGAATTACATAATCTATGCTCTTCGCGTCGATCGGAAGATTCCTGTTCTTCTCGAAAGCCTCTTTTCTGCGACCTTGATAAAGACCGCAATCAAGCAATATGCGCTTGCCGTTGGCTTCAACAAGATGCATCGACCCCGTAGTGGTATGCGCCGCACCGAGAAAGGTTATTTTCATTTTACCCTCCTTTCGACACCGATAAAGCTATAAGCCCATTTAAACCGCAAGAGAAAAACCTTACGAAACGTGAAGAACGCGTTCCTTGATTTCCTGCGTGCGTCCCTGATTCCAGAACTGCGACCCGATATAACCGCAGGTGCGTCTGGCGACATTCAGCTTAGACTCGTCGGTATTGCCGCATTTAGGGCACTTCCAAATGAGCTTGCCGCTTTCGTCCTTAACGATCTCGATCTCACCGTCGAAGCCGCACTCCTGGCAATAGTCACTCTTCGTATTAAGTTCAGCATACATGATGTTTTCGTAAATATACTGCATAATCGAAAGAACAGCCTTAAGATTCTGCTGCATATTCGGAACTTCGACATACGAAATAGCGCCTCCCGGAGAAAGCTGCTGGAACTTCGATTCCGTTGAAAGCTTCGAAAACGCGTCGATCGGCTCTGTGACGTGAATATGATAGGAGTTTGTGATGTAATTGCGGTCGGTGACACCCTTGATAACGCCAAAACGCTGCTGGAGACATTTTGAAAAACGGTAAGTGGTAGACTCAATGGGCGTGCCGTAAATCGAATAATCGATGTCTTCCGCCGCCTTCCACTTTGCTGTATACTCGTTGAGCTTTTTCATTATCTCAAGCCCCAAGGCCTCGCCTTCTGGCTCGGTGAGTTTCTTGCCTGTCAAAGCAAAGACACATTCCCAAAGTCCAGCGTAACCGAGCGAAATCGTTGAGTACCCGCCATACAGAAGCTTATCAATCTTCTCGCCCTTCTTAAGACGCGCAAGAGCACCGTACTGCCAAAGAATCGGAGCGGCATCGGAAGTCGTGCCTTTTAAACGTTCATGACGGCATTGAAGCGCTTTGTGGCAAAGTTCGCATCGTTCATCAAAAATCTGCCAGAATTTTTCAATGTCAGAATGGGCGGAAAGCGCGACATCAACGAGGTTTATCGTAACAACGCCCTGGTTGAAGCGTCCGTAATATTTCGGCTTTCCTGGCGTGTAGTTCAAAGCGTTGGAAGCATTGCCATACCCGCCTTCCGATCTGTCTGGCGTCAGGAACGAGCGACACCCCATACACGTATAGCAATCACCGTTACCGGCTGTTTGGCCCGTGGAAAGCTTGTACTCGCGCATTTTCTTCTCGGAAATATAGTCGGGAACCATGCGCCTTGCGGTGCACATCGCAGAAAGCTCCGTCAGATACCAATAGGGAGAATCTTCCTTTATATTCTGCTCTTCGAGAACATAAATGAGCTTCGGAAAAGCCGGCGTTACGTAAACGCCCTGTTCGTTCTTAACTCCGCGTATACGCTCTTTGAGAACCTCTTCGATGATAAGAGCGAGGTCTCTGCGCTCCATATCGTTCTTAGCCTCGCCAAGATACATAAACACGGTAACAAACGGAGCCTGGCCGTTTGTCGTCATAAGCGTGACAACCTGATACTGAATCGTCTGCACGCCCTTTTGAATTTCTTTTATGACGCGCTTTTCGACGATCTTATTGAAAACGTCTTCGCTCATCTTAACGCCTGTTTCGGCGCATTCCTCTTCGAGCTCATGGCGAATCGCCTTGCGTGAAACATCAACAAAAGGAGCTAAGTGCGTAAGAGAGATCGATTGACCGCCGTATTGATTTGATGCTACCTGAGCGATAATCTGAGTCGCTATATTGCACGCCGTGGAAAAACTCTTGGGCTTTTCGATCATCGTTCCGGAAATGACAGTTCCGTTCTGAAGCATATCCTCGAGATTGACAAGATCGCAATTATGCATATGCTGCGCATAATAATCCATATCGTGGAAATGGATGATGCCTTCTTTGTGGGCCTGAACGATATCGGCAGGCAAAAGAAGACGCGCCGCCACGTCTTTGGAAACCTCGCCCGCCATATAATCGCGCTGCACCGAGTTGATACGCGGATTCTTGTTTGAATTCTCCTGCTTGACGTCTTCGTTGTTGCACTCGATAAGCGACATTATCTGCTGGTCGGTTGTATTGGCCTGACGCAGAAGATTTTGTTTATAGCGGTATGTGATATATTTCTTGGCCACCTCGTGAGCGCCCATTTCCATAATCTTCGTTTCAACGACGTCCTGGATCTCTTCGACCGTCATGGCTCTGTCGCGAGCCGCGCAGACGCCGGCTACCTCTTCGGCAATAAGCTTAATTCGCCCTTCTGAAAGAGCGCTCTTATAATCAACCGCCTGACTGGCCTTACGAATGGCGTTTTCGATTTTTGATATATCAAAATCCTTTTCTTCGCCACTACGCTTGATAATCTTCATTTGTTTCATATTGCCTCCTCAAACTTTAAAATTTACTCTATTTTGTGTCTTCGTCGTATATGATACACTAAATATTGTATTTATGCAAGTGGCAAAGTAAGTCGTTAGCGGTAGCGGTAGAAAGGAAAGATTAAGCATCCGCTCTACACCTACACCTAATCTCTACACCAAAACTAAAAATTCCACTCTCGAACTCGAACTATCAACTAATAGAAGTTCGAGCTTGGAGTTCGAGTTCGAGAATAGATATCTCTTCCCTCTAAACTCTAAACTTTCTAAACCTCCCAAACCTTCTAAACCCTCATTCAAACATTCTAACATTCAAACATTCTAACATTCCAACATTAACACCCTTATCCCACTTTTTCTGGGGTGATTTATCCCAATTTTCAAAAAAGCCCAATAAAACCCTATGAAAATTTATTTTCACACCCCTTCTTTTTCGGTGTAGACTTTTTCATCTGAAGGCGCTTTTCA
>JAEIGA010007040.1_pt1 | contig 17106 bp, 30 predicted proteins | sample 9270691 | NCBI WGS metagenome assembly JAEIGA01 (sample SAMN17057246, study PRJNA624740) | gut metagenome | biome: biome; isolation source: fecal sample | host: Bos grunniens | place: China: Xizang | collected 2019
CTACCAGAGCGGGACAGGGTCTCGCTGGTCACGGGCAGGTTCGGCGCGCCCCAGGCGGAGGCCTGGAAGAGGTTCACCGGGGAGAGGGGGGAGAGGGTTCCGGCTGCGCCTTCGGCTCCGGTCGAAATGACGGGGGGTGAGGACGAGCAGGAGGCGGAGCCGGTGCTGGTGTGCGATTTCCGGGTATGGGGTACGCGGGCGCAGCTCGTGGCCCTGCGGCAGTACATGAAGGAAAACGGCATCAAGGTCGGGCGTGTGCCGGGGGACGAGGAATGAGTATCCTCACGAAACGCAAACAGAAAACAATCGGAAAATTATTGGCGGCAAGCTGGTACGACCTAACATTCGGGATCAAAGACCCGACCATAGAGGACATTGAAACAATAGCCGTTGTCATTGGAAATTTTGCCGAGATCGCGGTCGAAATCGGCGGCCCGAAGATGGCAAAAACGGTTGCGGATTTGTACGACGATTTGCACAATCAATTAGGAGGTGCAGAGGAATGAGCGATCTCGAAATGCTTGACGCGCTTTGGGCGCAGTACCGCTGCGAACTTACAAAAAGGGCGCAAGGCGTAAAATATGGGGACACCAGATACAGACCGAGCAACAAGGCACGTCTGTCCAGACTGCGGCTTGAAATCCAGAATCTTATGCTGAAAATGGAACGGAAAATGAGTGGGTGGTCCAGCATGGAATGGGAGGAAGGTTGGGAATGAGTTACGATATTTCGCGGTTCGGCGCGGCGGCACAGAAGCAGATTTTGAAAAAGCTGCGGGAAGCGGAAGCGGAGAAGATCGCGCGGAAGGACGCGGCGCGGGGGAACCCCTCATCTGGTCCTGCGGACCACCTTCCCCCCAGGGGGAAGGCTGCGGGGGGCGGGCGAACAATGTTCGCCCCTACCGAGAAAAAAGGGAACAAGCTGCACGCGGAGCGGACCGAGGACGGTTACGCCAGCAGGCGGGAGGCGAAGCGGGCGGCGGAGCTGAAACTGATGCAGGCGGCCGGAGAAATCTACAATCTGCGGGAGCAGGTGAAATACGTGCTTGTCCCGGCGATCTACCAAAAACCGGACGGGACGCTCGTAAAAAACTACGATCTGGCAAAGCATAAGCGCGACGTGGAACGGGAGCATGGGTGCAAGCTGGAACTGCTGGAACGCTGCGTGTGGTATGCGGCGGATTTCGTGTACGAGAAGGACGGGCAGACCGTTGTGGAGGACGCAAAGGGTTTCAAAAAGACCAACGCGGCGGTTTACGAGAAGTTTACGCACAAACGGAAATTGATGCTTCACGTCTACGGGATTAGAGTGCGGGAGGTGTAGGGAGTGGAAGCCGAGCTGATCTTAAACATGAATGATTGTATTCACCCAAATTACGTTGCGTTTTCAAATGGAAAAATCTACTCAAAAAAATCAAATCGGTTTCTCAAACCTATTAGTCGCGGTGAATACGATTACGTTACGATAGGCCGAAAAATGGTTGCTATTCACCGCATTATAGCAAAATGCTTTGTAGCAAATCCTGAGAACAAACCGTGTGTGAATCATATCGACGGGAACAAACGCAACAACAAAGCAGGCAATCTCGAATGGTGTACTTATTCAGAAAACCTTATTCATGCGTATCGAAAAGGATTAAATAAGCGAGAACGGAAGGTTGTAAGAATTGATGATTGCGGAAATGAAGTCGTGTATAGAAGCGCACGAGAAGCTGAAAAAGAAGGATTTGCCAACCAACTTATAGCGAAGTGCTGCAAAGGAAATAGAAAGCACCATAAAGGGTATAGGTGGAGGTATGCGGAGTGAGCTTTGAACTGAATGGAAATTTCGCACTCAACTGTAATTGTATGGAATACATGAAATCTCTGCCGGACAACGCCTTCGAGCTGGCGATTGTCGATCCGCCCTACGGAGCGGGATTTACAGAGGGCGGCGGGTGCAAGGGCTGGTTTACAAAATATCATCAAGACGACTGTTCACAATCTGTTCAAGTAGAGAGAGAGAGAGAGAACAAGGGGAGCCGACGTACAACCGGTTCGGAAGCAGGGGGAGCATATTCGAGAAATACAAGCGACCGACAGCAGACCGCTTAGATTCCACGGCGGGGACAGATGGAACAGATACATCGAAGTGCAGAACCGAGGGAAGCCAGACGCCAAAAAAATTATCGCGTGGGACGTTGCCCCAGGGGAGGATTATTTCAAAGAACTTTTCCGCGTCTCACGCAATCAAATAATATGGGGCGGAAACTATTTCTCGCTTCCGCCGACACGCTGCTTTCTGATCTGGCGCAAGCTGACGATCAGCGAGAATTTCACAATGGCAATGGCGGAATACGCATGGACGAGTTTCAACAGCAACGCAAAGGTCTTTGAGTGCGCGCCGCAGGGAAAACCGGGGGACCCCAGATGGCATCCAACAAGCAAACCGATCGCGCTGTACAAATGGGTTTTGAGCCGGTACGCAAAACCGGGAGACCGTATTTTGGACACGCACCTCGGCTCCGGCTCGTCCCGGATCGCGGCGTGGGATATGGGGTTTGATTTCGTCGGCTGCGAGATCGACAAAACGTACTTCGAACTGGAGGAAAAACGGTTCGAGGAATATACAAGACAGACGAGAATGTTTTAGGAGAAAATATGAACGTATTGGTAGCTTGCGAGGAAAGCCAAGCAGTTTGCAAAGCGTTTCGGGAATTAGGACATGAAGCGTATAGCTGCGATATTCAAGATTGCAGCGGAGGGCATCCAGAGTGGCATATTCAAGATGATGTTTTGCGGATACTCAATGGATATAAAGGCAGAGGTTATGGTTGCCCGTGGTTTACAACAAATGACGGGGAAAACCATGATACTCCGTATCGTTGGGACTTGATTATTGCTCACCCGCCTTGCACGGATTTGGCCGTCAGCGGTGCGAGACACTTTGAGAGAAAGAGAGCGGACGGAAGTCAGCAGAGAAGCATAAACTTCTTTTTGGAATTCACAACAGTTGATTGTGACCATGTTGCTATTGAGAATCCAATCTGCATAATGTCCACCGTTTACAGAAAGCCGGATCAAATTATTCAGCCGTTCTGGTTCGGGCATCCTTACAGGAAAAGTACTTGCCTTTGGCTGAAAGGATTACCGAAGTTGAATCCAACAAATATGGTTAATCCAGGAGAGTTTGACAAGAACGGATTTAGCGTGAACTTTGCAACAAGATACGCAAAAGATGAGAACGGGAAAATTCTTTCGTGGAAAGACCCTCGAACCGCAAAAGCCAGGTCTAAAACTCCGGTAGGTTTTGCAAAAGCTATGGCAGAACAGTGGTCGAGATACATTGAGGAGGAACGGAAAGCATGAACAGAATGTATGAACTACGACAGGGATGGCTGTCTCCTACAGGTGAGTTTTACGAGTGCAGTTCGTTCGACCACATAGTTTTAGCAAAAGACCTTGCCGAAAAACAATCCGTGCCGGACATCGATGCAAGGTCAAACAGAATTATCCCAGACGACGAAAGGCTGATGATGGCCGGGTGGGTCTATATTGGCATTTCGAGCTTCCGTTGCCACGAATGGCGTATTGGATGGAAGAGAAGTATAACTCCAGAGCAGATCCGGTTCCTACGTCCCTATTTTGAGAATGGAACATTTCTACCTGTAAACGAGATTTCTAAACAGAGATGGATGGAGGAGATGGAACAATGACGAACGCAGATTGCATCCGTGCGATGACGGACGAGGAACTGGCAAAGGTTATCGCTTATGCTTGCGATTGTGATTTGGTCGGTGGCTTTAGCTGTCACGGGGAATGCTGTGATTGTATTCTCGACTGGCTGAAACAGGAGGTAAAAGACAATGCGTGAAATTTTGTTCCGCGGCAAGCGGACAGACAACGGGGAGTGGGTGTTTGGTTTTTATTCGGCACTCCCGGATTGTGTCGGAATCGTTCATATGATCGAAACGCCAAAGGCAAACCCGGACGAAACAAACGTGACATATTTTGTTGACCCCTCCACCGTCGGGCAGTACACCGGACTGACCGACAAGAACGGCAAGCAGATCTTTGAGGGGGACGTGGTGCGAACGGCCTTTGAGGATGCGACTGGCGTGATTGCCTTCGGTGATTATGCAGGCCCGATGAACAGCGACAAATATACCCATCACATCGGGTTTTATCCCATCTGGGAAGGGAGTTTTGAGAAGTTACTTCGAAAAGACCTTGGGTTTTACAGTTTAGCCGTAAAAGAATTGGAGGTCATCGGCAACATCCACGACAACCCGGAGCTGCTGGAGGAGGTGTCCGACAATGGCTGATATTGTGATCCGGGGCATAGAGATGCCGAAAGAGGGGGAAAAAATCCTTATTGCCGCAGGCGGTAGCGTTTGGGTTAACGTATGGCCTACACGGGGATATATGCGTATGGATAACGTTTACGCTGTCCCCCTCCCGGAAGGGCATGGGAAAATAATTGACGGCGATGCGTTATGGGAGAACATGACGGTAGAGCAATCCGAGGCATTCCAGAAAGGTTTGGCCGGAACAATAGAGCTGTTTGAAATGCTCGAAGCAGCTCAGACCATCGTGCCAGCGGAAGGAGGGACGGACAATGGATAGCATTTCGACCACACCAAACAATGTCAATTTCAACGCAACATATTGCCTGCATCGGCTCCCGTGCGGATACTGCACGATGCTTAATCGGCCTTGCCCTATGATGGGGATGCAGATTGAACCTACATGGAAGACAGAAATTACTTGCACGACAACGGCAGGGAGGACTGACAATGGCTGAATTTCCAAAATATTTTTATTTCCGTGTTTATGACGATCACGGCACAAAACTCATGGTTGAGGATGCATCAGATGTTGATGTCGTTGAGGTTGTGCGGTGTCTGGACTGCAAGTATTACTACAAAGACGAAGACGGCTATGAGATGTGCGACAATTCTGAAGGGTATGACCATGTGACCGCTGATGGCTTTTGCGCTTGGGCGAAACGAAAAGACGGCGCGGATATGAGAGGTGAAAAGGATGGCTGAAATATTAGATTCAGGAGAAAGAACTACATTCTCGACAGGAAGCGTCAGAGATATGCACGAAGGAAAGGGGCGCTTTGACCTTCTCCCGTGGGAGGCCGTGTGGGAGGTCGCCAAGCATTGCGAGGACGGCGCGAAAAAGTACGGGGAGCGAAACTGCGAAAAGGGGATTCCCGTTCATTCGCTGATCGACAGCGCGATCCGGCATTTGGCGAAATATCTCATGGGATACGACGACGAGCCGCATCTCCGGGCGGCGGCCTGGAACGTGCTGTTTGCGATCTACATGGAGCAGAAGCACCCGGAAATGCAGGATATTCCGGCGAGAAAGAAGGGAGACGGGGATGGCGAGACGGAAAACGGCGGACGGACAGACGGGGTTGTTTGAAAACGCGGTGGCCCCTCATCCGGCCCGCGACGCGGTCCACCTTCCCCCCAGGGGGAAGGCAACGGACGGGAGCGTGTGGGAAATGAAAAAGCGGGGGAGCGTTGGGGTTGTCTCTACGGCTCCGAACTGCGGGTATTCCGAAGCGGCGCTGCGCAGTCTGCGGGAGCGCGGCTGGCATTTATACAAAGACGGAAAGAGGTTGGACTGAATGAAGAAAAAGACGTGTGACAGAGAGCTAACGCGTTGTTTCCAGGAACGGACGGACTGCTACGGATACCAGGACGGCGGGTGCGAGATTTTGTGCGAAACCTACGGCGCAGACGAAAAACCGTGTCCGTTTTACGCAAAGAAAGCGGAGATTGAAGCGGCAAGGAAGAAAAACAGGTGATACAACCCCGGCGTTGGCAAAAGCTGACGCCGGGTTTCTTTTTTAGTCAGACAGGACGGGGGCAATTATTTTTTTATTAGACAAAATAGACGGGGACGGGGGATGCGGATTCTTCGACTCCGGCTTGCGCCTCCGCTCAGAATGACAACGGGGGTTATGGCCGCTGGGGTCAGCGGCCACTACGACGGCGAACGGGCGAACAATGTTCGCCCCTACGGTGGAGGGCAGATGAAGAAACGATACAGACTTTGGGCGCTGCCCTACGGACCGGAAGCGATGGAGGCAGCGTACCGAGAGCGGTTTTGCCGTGTCGGGGCCGACTACGTGCTGATCTACGCGGCGAGAAAGCCGAAGTTGCCCTGCGCAGAGGTCACGGAACAGGAAGCGCACCGACTGACCGGCGCGGAAACAAAATGGCTGCTGGACTGCAATCTGACGCTGATCGCGGAGGAAACGCAGCGGCAAAGCGGCGCAATTCTGGCAGACATGAGCCGGAAGCTGGACGAGCTGGAGGCCGCGCTGAAACGGCAGCAGGAAATAGAAAACGGGGAGGCGGAGCAAACCGATGAGTGAGCGACCCGAACTTATGAACGAGCTTCGTGCGGCGAGCTGCGGCACGTTCCCGGAGCTTTTCGCAAAATACAACAGCATCGCGGAGCAGTACGGAAATCTCTCTCCTTCCGGGCTGATTACCGCGTTTCGGAGCGTGAACGGCCTCGGAAGTCTTTACACGCCGAACCCCTACGTGCAGAACACAAGGGTAAAAGGCATTTCCACCCGCCCCGGCACCTTTACAAAGGCGCAGGTTGCCGAAATGGTGGAAAAGCCGGAGCAGAACGAGGCCCCGCTGCGGGCTGTGGAGCGCGGGCTGGAATACACGGCCTACCCCCTCCAGCATATCCGCTGGACCTATCAAAACCTGCTGACCTATCACAGTTACATCGCCCCGGAATTTACGGACCGGCAGGACGCAAAGCGGGACGATTTCTGGCGCGAGTGGAAGCTGCTGGAACGGCTGCGCCGGACACTGGGCGTGAAGGACAAGGCCCACGAGATCGCCGGACAGGTTTTGCAGGAAGGCAAGGTTTTTTACACCTGCCGTCTTTCGGCGGACAAGCCCCACAACAAAATCAATCACGCATTTCTGCAGCAGCTTCCTTCGGACTGGTGCAAGATCGTGGGATTCAACAACAAAACGAAATACACGGTGGCCTTCAACCTCATGTATTTCACCCGGTACGGAACGGACGTCCGGCAGTTTGGCGATCTGTTTTTGCCCTACATGGATTTCTTCTCCGAGGCCGTGCTTCCGGCTCCGAAGGGGACCGGCAAGACGCTGATTTTCGCGGAGAAGTCCAGAGTGGATATGAACAAGGCAAAGCGGCTCAACGAGAGCGGCGCGGCCGAGGTCTACTACCAGAACGGACGCTGGTATTTTTGGGTGACGCTGCCGGTTGAGCGCGTGTTCACCTTTGAGGCGGACGATACGAACCGCAACGTGATCCCGCCGTTTACCGGGCTGTTTATCAGCATGATCCAGCTTAGCCAGATGGAGCAGATTCAGCTCGAACTACTGCAAAATCCGCTGGTTTCCATTCTGACCGGAGAAATCCCGTATTTTGACGGCAAGGACACAAATATCGCGGATCAGTACAAGCTCTCCAACGCCGGACGCGAGTTTTTCCAGGCGCTTTGGATCGATATGCTGACGGCGAACAACACCGGCGGCATCGGGCTTTACATGGCGCCGCTGAAAAACATGAAACTGGAAAGCCTGTCTGAAGCGCCGTCGGCAATGGATATTGTGACAAAGGGCTACCAGGACACGATCTCGAAATCCGGGCTTTCCGCGATTCTGCCGAGCGCGACCGACACAAGGGCGGGCGCGGTGCAGGTGAGCTTCCAGATCGAGTGTCAGTTTCTCAAGGAAGTATATTCCGGGTTCGAGCGCATGATGCGCGTGCTGATCGAAGGGCTGAATCTGATTTACGAATGGCGTTTCGTGATGTTCGGCAGTCTGTACGAGGACGAAAAGACCGAGGAAAGCGCGCTCAAGGGGATGCAGCACGGCCTTTTGCCCGATCTGCTGCTTTACAACGCCTTGAAGGACAGAAGCATTTTGGACGATCTGGCGCTTTCGGACGCCGTTCTCGCCTGCGAGATTATGGAAAAGCGGCTGCCGCTGATTTCTACATACAGCGCAAAACAGGGGTTCGGTTTGCCGCCCACGGGCGAGGCCGGACGGCCCGAAGCGGAAGGCGTGACGACCGACGGAAACGAGGGCGACGTGGACGCGAGGAATTAAATTATGGCCGCTGGGGTCAGCGGCCACTACGGAGAACGGGGACGGGCGAACAATGTTCGCCCCTACGGGAGACGGGGGTACGGATTGCCACGGGCCTGCGGCCCTCGCAATGACAACGAGGAGATACGAAATGCAAAAGTTGAAAAACTATTTTTCCTACGACGCGGGGCGGTTCGGAGAACTGCGGGAGGCGGCGCGGCGCGTGACCGGTGCTTACGGCGCACAAAACAAATGGCTGGATACCATGCAGGAATGGCTTTTGATCGAGAAGGGCATGAAGCATACCAGCGACATTATCCACGGGATCGCGCACCGGGCGCTGGTGTATCTGGACGAGTTTTCCGACATTCTCCACGAACGGCACCTTATGACGGAATATCCGGCGACCGACGAGCTGGCGGAACGGTTTGAGGACCCCTCGGACGTGTTTTTCGCCGTGACCGTGACGCTGGAAAAGACCGGCGAAGCGCTGGCGGCCTTTCGCGAAAAGGCAAATTCGATCGGGCTGCCGGAAATGGCGCTGGGCGCGGAAAATCTGATGATGAAGAACAGCCGCGAGTACGACGCGGTGCTGAAACTCTGGCAGATGTGGGATCAGTTGGCAAGCGAAACCTCGTTTGACAACTGGGCGCTGCATCTGAGCGACGGAGGGATCGAGTGATGGCAAGAGACCTTAAAACCAAACCTTCCGGTGAACTGCGAACCCTATCCGGCAAGATCAAACTGCTGCGGCGGACCGGCGAATATCTCTACCCGGTCGAACTGTGGCTGCTGAACGATCTGGTGAACCGGAACGGCTGGCGCTATGAGAACGTGGCAGACAGCAAAAGCAAATTTGTGGGCGTTCCCATTCTGACCGCCTATCTCAACGGCGGCAAGACCATCGGAGACGGCCACAACTTCCAGAACGAGACGGACGAGAACGGAAATCCGGCCCCATCCTTTACCGGGGCGACGGACGAGCGCATTGTGGGCGCGCTCTCGGACGATCAGAAGGACGTGCGGTTGGAGAAGGCGGACGGCGCGACGTGGATCGTCGGCGTCGGCAACATCTACGCCTGGTACGCAAAAGAACTTGTGAAGAAATTGGGCGAGTACGCGGAACAGGGCCGCGAAATCCCCGTTTCGATAGAAACGCTGGTGTCAAAAAGCCGAATGGAAGGCAAGGTCGAGGTCGAGGAGGAATATATGGTCCTCGGCGTGACGATCTTGGGCGACCATGTGACTCCAGCGGTGGCGGGCGCTCGCATTGCGGCGCTCAACAGCATGGAAGGCGAGTTCCGGGAACTGAAAATGCGGGCTGCCTCCTATGCGGAAAATCAATCAACGATTGAGAAAGGAATGAAAACATTGAGCGTTTTTACGAAGCAGCAGCTTGAAGGGCTGCAGGAAAAGTTCGGCAATGCGTGGCACGTTCTGGCGGCCGTCGAGGACGAGAAGGGTATTCACGTCGCCCTGCGCAGCGACAGCTATGAGCTGGCGCGGTGCGATCTGGAAAATCTTTCCGACCGCGTGACCGAAAAGAGCATCGCCATCTGCGCCGCCACCGTGGATTTCGGCATCGGCACGAACGTGGACATTTCCGCCGTCATGGACGCTGTGAAGGCCAACGAAGCGAAGCTGACCGGCGACCTGGAGGCCACCAAGACCGCGCTCGCCGAGAAGGAGAGCCAGATCAAGTCCATGACCGAGATCGAGAACAAGCGCCGCGTGAACGCTGCGAAGGAAACCGCCAAGCGGACCCTCGCCGGTTTCAACGCCAACCGCTCGGAAAAGATCGCGGACAACGCCATCGACGAAATCTGCTCCGCCATCGAGTGCGGCACCTACACCGCTATGACCGACAAGGAAGGTCTGTGGTGCGGTGACAAGGCCGTGGAGGACGCCGTGTTCGCCGTCTGCGCCCGCAAGGTGCAGGAGGCCGACGCAGCCGAAGCGCAGCGGCAGAAATCCACCTTTGCCTACGACAAGTTCCGCAGGGACAACGAAGAAAACGCCGGAGGCATTGACGGCCTGCTGGCGAAAAAGGGCATCCGTGCCTAAAAGAGAAGGAGTGTGACAAAAAATGGCTTTTACTGCGAAAACCGCTTTTGAAGCGAGAATCACCAACAACAGCCGCGACAATCTGGCGAACGTGGCCGGTCTGTTCCAGGCCAGCGGCGTCAACGCCGACTGCTCTGCCGGTTTCCTGTGCGTCCGAAACGGTCAGGTGAAGGTCGAGGGCATCCCCTCGGCCATGAACATCTACAACGAAAACACCTGGTACATGAACGCCGCCACCTCCAGCGCGGGGATCGACGACGTTGTGTACGCCTGCAACACTTACGACAACCAGCTTATCAGCTCCCCCCAGGGCAACAACTACTTTATCGGTCTGGAAACCCTGGGCCTGGGCGTTCCCGCCGGTCGCTACGGCAATTTCACCCGGATTAACTTTGACGGCCAGAGCGTTTACCGCTTCGGTGAGGGCAACGTGACCGTCAACACCACCGGCGATCAGTATTTTACCATCGCCAACGGTCTGCTGTCCTCCGTGACCGCCAAGCCCTCCACCGCCGGAAACATTTATTTCGAGCTGCGCGGCACCGGAAAGTTCACGGAAGGCACCAGCGAGAGCTTCGGCTACTACGACCTTGTGGCCTGCAAGGTCAGCGCTTAATCCAAGAAGGGAGGCAACAACAAAATGGCTATGAAAATTTCTCTCAATTCCATTTCCCCCTCCGTCCTGGAGGTGCGCGAGAACGGCGGCGAGCGCGCCGAGATCGTGATGGAAGGCCGTATGCTGGCCTATGAACACGCACGCCGCGGCAAGGGCGCTATGAACGCCGCCATGGGCCTCAACGCCGCCGAGTTCGGCGTGGAAAAGCTCAACGACCGCGAGTACAAAAAACTTAACGAGACCTTCCAGCGCGAGCATCTGCTTTACGCCGCAAAGAAGGCTTGCGAGCGCCTGGACACCGCTGCTCCCGAAACCTTTGAGGAGTTCAAAAAGCTGGGCCAGAATTTCTACCGCAACGACACCTTCCTCAAGGTCCTGCAGGGCATCTACCAGGAAATCATCACCCCCATTCTCCCCGCCGTCTACTCCGAAGCGGTTTCCCGCTTTGCCGACGTGGTGGAGGTGGGCTTCGCGGAGACCTACGCGCTGACTGTCAATTCCAACGACATTCCCATCTTCCAGGACAGCGCATGGGGCGCTTCCCGTTCCGTTCCCGCCAATCGCTTCTATGCCAAGACCTACACGCTGAACCCCCAGCCCAAGACCGCGGAGGTCCGGGCCAAGTGGCACCAGCTCGTCGGCAACGGCATGGACTTCGGCGCGTTCTTCGCCAACATCGTCGCCGGTATGTACGCCAAGACGATGGGCCTTTGGAACGAGATGATGACCGCGGCCGCTTCCAACACCGCGCTCATCCCCACCGGTCTGAAGTACAACTTCTCCGCGATCAACTGGGTCACTCTGGCGAACAAGCTGGCCGCTGTCAATAACACCGACATTGACAACATCGTCGCCTACGGCAACCCTGTGGCGCTGGCGAAGGTCCTGCCTACCCAGGTTACGGGCAGCACCAACGTGAACATGGACGCCGCGATCGCCACTCTGCTCGGCGCTGATTACGTCCGCGACGCCCAGCTTGGCGAGTACATGAAGGTTCGTCTCATGGCCCTGCGCGACGCCGTGATCCCCGGCACGCAGAACAACGGCGTTACCACCGTCCTCGACGCCACCAAGATTTGGATGATGGCCGCCAACGGCAGAAAGCCCATGACCATCGCCTACAACTCCTACACCCCGATCTCCATTGAGATCCGGCCAGAGGAAACCGCGTCGTTCGAGTTCATTATGAACATCACAACTGCGCTTGATGCAGCCTGCATCGTGTCGTCCAAGATCGGCGTCGTAAATATCTAATTATTTACAAAAAAGACACGGGGCGGTTAGCCCCGCCCCGTGTCGTGATATTTCCACCCATATCCGCCAGCCGAAACATGATTGCCGACGTGATTGATTATTTGCGATATGGACGTTTTGTAGGTTCCGGCAGCTTTTGCAGCCAGCCCGATTGATGGATATGTAGCGACAACCATTCCTGTTTTCAAATCAATTTGGTCTACCGCCGTTCCTCCGGTCATTCCGTTTGCCAGACGGGATTCAGATGCGGTTAAAGCCTTTTCGGGGATTTCGCCGCGCGAATAAGACCAGAGAAAACCGCCGCACGAACGAGCCTTTTTGCGCAAACATAAAGACAAGCCCTTGTAGTTCACGCCGGTTTCGTCTGCGGCCAGACGTAAAGACGGGTATTCACGAATAAACGTCCGGTCAAGGGAGAACTGAAAAACCGGTTTTTCTCCGTGGTACACAGAAAGATCAGCAACCTCAACTGCGGACAAACGCTGCTGACCTTTGCACCGGTCAGAATATTTTGCCGTTAACCCACCAACGGTCTTGCAGTTTTCGTACAAGACGCATCGAAAATCGACGCCAAAGCGTTCAATCGCGCGAGTAATGGAAGGAAATTCACCAAGTTTTTCACCTGTTAAGGCATCAAAGACCGTAACGGCGTGAACTCTTGCACCGACGCCGTTCTTGTATTTCTTTGACAAAGCATCGGCAACAACTTCTTGCGGAAGCTGCTCGATTTCGCCTACATCGCTTTTCAGCCGGAATATGTGGCCGCAGCGCGTTCCGTGGCGGGAATAAACGTGTTGGTGGAAGCACTTTCCGCCGTAATGCTTTTCCGCGTCATGTATGCTGACAAATTCCGCGACCTTTTTCCCAGTCAAATCAAAAGCAACTACAGGATGCCGGTTCTTAGCGTTCACGCCGGTATTGCAATCGCGTATGGACTGTAACCCTTCGGGCGAAAGACCACCTCCAGAAATACCGCCGACTTGAATGTTGTAACCGTATTTCGGGTCTCTCGTTTTGTAATGCTCGATCAGACCGCGCTCCATTTCTTCCGCGAAACGCTTGCTGACACCAGAAATGATTATTTCATGGTCGAAATTATCCCAGCCGTATTTTTGAATCGCATAGTAAAAATACCGGCAACCGGTGTAATGTAGGCCGTGACCCCAGCGCAAAGATGGTTTTGCAGACGTGATTCCGACGTATCGCTTTCCGTTTATCTTGTTGGTGTGGACGTAAACGGACCATTTCAAATCACCGCTCATCGTTCACGGCCCCCTTCAACAAGTAAATGATGTAATTCGTCAAAGTACGGCCTTCCGCGTCGGCGCGTTTCTGCAATTCGGCTCGAAGCGCAACGGGAATCCGCATGGAGAAGGTTTCTCTTGTTTCCTTTTCTTTCATTTTAATCACCTCGCTTCATTTCTATTATACCACAAAAAGCATCACAACGCAACACTTTTTCAAAAATTTATCAGACAGAATAATAAGCCTCAAAATGTGATATAGGAGGATATTTTAACATGGCAAGACCGAAGAAAACCGCGGAGACGGCGGAGGCCGTCGAAGAAAAGCAGGAACAGCAGGAGCAGGGCAAGACCTACACCGAAGCGGAGCTGAACAGCATGATCGCGGCGGCCGTTGCAAAAGCGATGGCAGAGCTGCAGGCGAAGGGCGCGGCAGCGCCGCAGGAAAAGCAGAAGATTTCCCTTCTGTGGCAGGCCCCCGTTGCCGACGACAATGTGCAGGAGTTCGGACCGAACGGCCGCTTCGGGCGGATCGTGGGGCCTTCCGGTACGATCATCGTAAACCGGGACGATTTCTCCCAAATTCTCGACGGCATGACCCGGCTGTTTCTTGACCGCCGCTGGCTGATCGTACTCGACGGCCTTACGGACGACGAGAAGGACGCCTACGGCGTGAACTACAAGGAAGGGGAATATCTCACCCGCGAGGCGTTTGCGCGTCTGGCGGAGCAGGGGCGCAAGCTGCTGGACATTTACCCGGCCCTGTGCGAAGGGAGCAGACGAATCGTCGCCTGCCGCGTGTATGAGGCGTGGAAAAACGGCAGCAAGAGCGTGACCCGCGATCTTGTGAAGGACATGAACGAAATGTGCCGGAGGATCGACCCGGAGGAAACCACGTTCAAAACCATTCTGCTGGAAATGAACGCGGCGGACGCGGACGGAGAAGAATAACCGGCGTTATGGCCGCTGGGGTCAGCGGCCACTACGGAGACGAGAGACGCGGATTGCCACGGCGCAAAGCGCCTCGCAATGACAAGATGGAGGGAATATCAATGACCGGATGGAGCGACGTTATCACGGCCGCTATGACGATAATTGACGACGCGCGGTGGCGGGACGATCTCGCAACCAGCCCGGCCATTTTTTACCGCGCGAAGGCCGATTATGTGCGGGCCGCCATGCCGAAGCTGAACCGGCCCCCGGAGCTATACGCGAAGCTGCTGGCGGGCATGGAGGAACCGGCCTACGACGAAGCGGGCTGGACCAGCACGGCGGCGAGCATGAGCGCGCAGACCACGGTGAACACCGGGAAAACGGGTTACGCGCTTTGCTCCGTGGCGGCATACAGCGCGGACAGAACGAAGCTGTCCGCATACACGGATTTTACCTATAACGCGGAGACGGGCGACGTGGTTTTCGGACTGCAGAGCGCGGAAGGGATCGAATATACCATCGATTTCTACACGGACGGGGAATTTCCCGATCTGACCCTGGCGCAAACGGATCTTTTTGCGCTGGCAATCGCAATCGTGTGGGATATGCGCATGGACCGGAACTGGCTGAATCTGCAAATGAAGATTCACGACAGTTCGTTCTCCACGGCAAACGAAGGAAACTACGCGGAAAAAATCAATCAGCGGCTTATGCGGAACGTGCAGATGTTCCGGGACGCGCTGAACAAATACGAACAGGACTGTGCATACCGCGGACGGTTCCAGAACGGAAACAGCGGCGTGGTTTTGGTTTGATATTCAAAAGGGCGGGCGAACGATGTTCGCCCCTACGGGGACGGGGACGCGGATTTCTCCGCTCGCTGCGCTCGGACGAAATGACAACAATAGGGAGGAACGCAAAATGGCGAAAATTGTTTACCAGGCGCGGGATATGCAGCTCACGGAGGGCGGCGTATACACCGAATATCTGATGGAAAGCACGGACACGACTTCCAACCTGCCTACCGACTGCCGGTACGGAAGCCTGGCCTATGACCGGGCCAGCAACAAGCTCTATATGTTCGACGTGGACGGGAGCTGGGGGGAGGTCGGATCGTAATGGGAAACACGACTTTGAATCCTGTTTTGTACGCGAAGGTGCTGTGGGCCAGCGGCGGCGGTTCCGTCTCGTCTGTCAACGGCCAAACCGGGGCTGTTGTTCTTGATGCGGGAGATGTGGGCGCTGCTGCGGCTGAAACCGTTGTCGAGGTCACCGGCACAACCCCGACCATCACTCCCGCCCCCAACACCATCTACAAGTGCGGAACGCTGGACAGTCTGACCGTCAGCAATCCCCCCGCCGCCGGGGCCTACTCCATCGTGTTTACCTCTGGCAGTACGGCAACCACAACCACCATCCCGGCCACCATTCTTGGTCTTGAGGACTTTGCCGCCGAGGCCAACACCATCTACGAGATCAACGTGCTGGACAATCGGGCTGTGGTCGGTGAATGGGAGGTGTCAACATGAGTTTAGAAAGCAGACGAAGGGCGTTGATGGGCCCGAATGGAGAGGAAATCTTATACGAACCGAAGACAGGCTGTTATTACACGAATCCCCTTGACATTACAATTTCTGGATACGTCGGCAATTCAGGTGAGCTTGCCAGTCGATATGCGAGGTGCAGTTATCTCACAGAGGCAACCATTAGGGGCACCAGTGTAATTGGTCGGTCCGGTGATGGTAATGACTGTCTCTCTTATAATCCGTTACTGGAAAAGGTGAACCTGCCTAGAGGTTGCGGCACGAACTCATACATTGCCCAATCATGTCCAAAACTAAGCGAAGTTACGCTTGGGAGTGTTGGCCATGCGGTTACAGGACTCTACTATAACGCTTTTCGGAACTCTGGTACATCTGCTGAATCCAAGACTATAACAGTCTACGTTAGCGATAGTGCTACCCTTCCGTTGACTAGCGCTCCGTGGGGTTTAACTGGTGCTACCGTTATTTATCGCAGTGCGACAACAGGCGAAGTTATAGAGGTGTAGTGTATGGAATACGCAAAACTGATAAACGGACACCCCTCCATTGCCCCGAACCCCATCAAGCATGAGGGCCTCTGGTACGGCAATCCTCCCGCCGAGGTCTATCTGGCGGAGGGGTACAAGCCCGTCACCTTCACCGAGCCGCCCACGGAACCCGGAGAGGGCTACCAGTGGATCGAAACGTGGTCTGAGACGAACACCGAGATCGTGCAAGGCTGGGTGCTGGTGGAGGTTCCAATCACGGACGAAAACGCTCTTGTCCGTTACGCCAACGAACTGACTGGCGCAAGCGACGAAACCCTTGAAGAAGCAACCGAAACACTTATCAAAATTGTCAAGGAGGACAAGTAAAATGACGCAGTATTTGATTATCGAAATCCAGAACCGTGCTGACGGTATCAACAACGTACAGGCCATTGAATCCCGGAACAGCCTTGCCACCGGGCTGAGCTACTACTACGACCGTTGCTCCAAAATGAGCGCAACCACGCTCTATCCGACTGTGACGCTGATGCTCATCGACAGCAACGGCGTGGTCTATGAGAACAAGCATCTGACCACGGCGTATGAGCCTGCCGAATAAAAGCGGATTAACCACCCGCAAAGTGGTAGCAAATACGGAAAACCCAAGCCTTATCGGGAGTTAAAAAAGCGCCGCCCTTCATTGCGAAAGGCGGCGCTGCTTTAGTCAGACAGGACGGACGACCATATTCTTAACTTAGTAAATTATTACAGGAGGGAAGCAGATGAACGGATTGAAAAACAACATAAAAGCCGGACTGCTTTCCGCCGGAGGTTTTTCTGCCGGACCGAAAAAGAACACCCCCGCGGAGTATGCAGACCGACAGAAACAGTATTTTGA
>JAEIGA010007041.1_pt1 | contig 17106 bp, 16 predicted proteins | sample 9270691 | NCBI WGS metagenome assembly JAEIGA01 (sample SAMN17057246, study PRJNA624740) | gut metagenome | biome: biome; isolation source: fecal sample | host: Bos grunniens | place: China: Xizang | collected 2019
ACTCTTCAAGAACTCAACCATCAAGTATCACGTGAACCCCACGGGTAAGTTTGTGATTGGTGGTCCTCACGGTGATACAGGTCTTACTGGTCGTAAGATTATCGTGGATACTTACGGCGGTAAGGGTGCTCACGGTGGTGGTGCCTTCTCGGGTAAGGACCCCTCAAAGGTGGACCGCTCGGCAGCATACGCCGCACGTCATATTGCCAAGAACATGGTAGCAGCAGGTGTGGCAGACGAAATGCTCGTGCAGTTGAGTTATGCAATCGGTGTGGCAGAACCTATTTCGGTATATGTCAACACGTATGGTAAGAGTCATGTGAGCATGACCGACGGCGAAATTGCCAAGAAGGTGCAGGAACTCTTTGACCTCCGTCCCAAGGCGATTGAAGAGCGCTTGAAACTCCGCCAACCCATCTACGAAGAAACGGCTTCTTACGGCCACGTAGGTCGCGAGCCCCGCAAGGTGACAAAGACCTTCGGTGGTAAGTTTAGCGAACCCAAGGAAATTGAAGTGGAGCTCTTTACTTGGGAGAAGTTGGACTATGTGGATGCGGTGAAGGAAGCGTTTGGGCTTTAATGGTTTTCAGGTGGTAATGGGGGCAGGCCTGACAGGCGGTACAAGTCACACAAGCCTGACAGGCAGTAACAAGCCTTAACAGGCCTTAACAACCTTGCGGGGTGAGGGCAGGCGGTAACAAGCCTTAGCAGGCAGTAACAGGCCTTAACAAGACTGGCGCGTTGGTGTCCCGCATGGTCTTTCTCCTTTAATCCCACTTCGTGGTCTTTTCCTCCTTCGCACCTCGGCAATTCAAGCGAGCTTGATTGCACTCGGTTTGGCGTCGGTTCACCTTTCTTCTTTCTCCTTTCTCCTTTCTCCTTTCTCCTTTCTAATATGCAAATTACCGTATACGCCGCTTCGAGCGGTCAAGTACCGGCAGCTTATATTGAGGCTGCCGGTATTTTAGGAAAGATCATGGCTGAGCGCGGTCATGCTTTAATCAATGGTGCGGGTCGCACGGGATTGATGGGTGCTACTACCGAGGGCGTGTTGGCGCACGGTGGTAGGGCGATTGGTGTGATTCCCCAGTTTATGATTGAACAGGGGTGGCAGCACAATGAAATGACGGAACTCATTGTCACTCCCGACATGCACAGCCGTAAGGAAACGATGGCACAGCGCTCGGATGCCTGCATTGCCTTACCCGGTGGGGTGGGGACGCTGGAAGAGTTGTTGGAAGTGATTACATGGAAGCAACTTGGACTGTACCTCAAACCCATCGTGATTCTCAACCTTAACGGGTATTACGACGCCCTGCTGCAACAATTAGCGCGCGCTACCGAAGAACGCTTCATGCGCCAGGAACATACGCAGATCTGGAGCGTTGCCGCGACCCCCGAAGAAGCCGTAATGCTTTGCGAAACCACCCCGCTTTGGAGCAAGGAGGTAAGGAAGTATGCGGCGATGTGAAGGGGGGGGGATTTTAGGTCTAACAGGATTGAATGCCTAACAGGCAAGAACAAGCCTTAACAGACCCAAGCCTAACAGGCAGTAACAAGCAGTAACAGGCCTTAACAACCATGCGGGACAGCAACTTCGATTGAGTCACCACCGCGCCAGCCCATGTTAAGGCCTGCCCCTGCCTGTTACTTGCCTGTTAGGCCTGAAACTACTGCGCCAGCCTATTACTCACTCCTCACTCCTCACTACTACTTCCTACCTACTACTTCTCATGCCCTACCTTCTTCGAAATGATGACCTTTTGATTGCTGCCTTTCTGTTGAGCTTCTTGCTCATCGTGTGGGCGGTTTCTCGGTCGTGGGTTTTTCTTGAGGGGTGGTGGACAGGCTTTTTCAATGATGAGGGGAAGCGTAAGAAGTTTACGAAGCATCTGGAGGTGCAGCTGAATGGAGTGGTGCCGATAATTGTGAGCGTGAGTTTGCTGTTGGGAGTACTTCTTGCATCTTATGTACAGCGTGAGGTGCCAGAGTTGTTTCAGTTTTGGAAGCCTCAGGAGGTGTATTTGTGGGGCTGTGGGGCGCTGTTGGGATTTATTCTGTTGAAGCAGTTGCTTTACCTTTTGGTGAATTACACCTTCTTTAGTGCTTCGAGTACAGCAGAGTGGGCACGCTCCTACTTGGTGACGCTATTGGTAGAGGGCGTAATGTTGTTTCCCTTGGTGGTGGCAACTCTGTTTTTAGACCTGTCCTCAGTTTGGCAGCAAATTTGGTTTTGGAGCATCGTAGGACTTGTAGAATTGCTACGGTTGCTGAAATTGAAAGTCATATTTTTCCACGGTGTGCTCGGCTATGTGCATATTTTTTTGTACTTTTGCACACTGAATTTAGCAACCACGTATGTTGCGTGGCAACAACTGACACATATTAAACTACTACTTGACTTAGTAAAGTAATGATTAAGAAGATTCTTGTGTCTCAACCGCGTCCAGCGACTGAGAAGTCACCTTACTTTGATATCGCAAAGAAGCACGATGTAGAACTCGTGTTTCATCCCTTCATTCGTGTGGAAGGACTTTCGGCAAGAGAGTTTCGTGCGCAGAAAGTGAATGTGTTGGATCACACCGCAGTGGTGTTTACCTCACGTCATGCGATTGACCATTTCTTTATGTTGTGTAAGGAAATGCGTGTGGCAATTCCCGAGGATATGAAGTATTTTGCGGTGTCGGAAGCCATTTCACTTTATATTCAGAAGTACGTACAGTACCGCAAGCGTAAGGTGTTCTTCCCTGCGACGGGTAAGTTCGTAGATTTGCTTCCCTTGATGGTGAAGCATAAAACAGAGAAGTACCTTGTGCCCCTGTCAGACGTACACAATGATGAGGTAAAGAATCAGATGGATCAGCACGCTTTGAAGCACACGGAATGTGTGATGTACCGCACTGTTGCGAATGACTATCCCGCAGATCAGCCCTTTGACTTTGACATGGTGGTGTTGTTTACTCCTGCTGGTGTGCAGTCATTGTTGAACAATGTACCCAACTTTAAGGAATCAGGCATTCGTCTGGCTTCTTTTGGTAAGGCAACGGCACAGGCAATTACGGATGCAGGTCTTCCCCTTGAATTGGAAGCTCCTACCCCTCAGGCTCCTTCAATCACTGGTAGCTTGGATCTTTATCTTTCAAAGATAAATGCGTAAGGGGAACTTTGCATGATACTAAATACTTTGTGGAAATATGGTAACCACGGGCCCTACGCTCGGCGTTGAACGGTGCCATATTTCCACAATTTGCGTCTTTCTTATGTTTACTCACAGATTTCCCAAAGCCGAGCACCTTTGCTTGCGCAACGACATAGACAACCTTTTTGCTGCTGGAACGAAAGCCCAGACAGCCTATCCTTTGCGTGTGGTATATCGTGAGGTGAAGCATAGTGAGGGACCAAAGGTAAAGGTGCTGTTGAGTGTGCCCAAGCGCAAGTTGCGCCATGCCGTAGACCGCAATCGTGCGAAGCGCCAGTTGCGTGAGGCATATCGTCTGAACAAGACGATTTTGCTGGATGCCCTTTCTAAGAAACAAGGTTTGCACCTGGCGTTCATGTGGGTGGCAGACAAACCCATGGATTCTGCACTGGTGGCGAAGAAAGTAGTGGTGTTGTTGCACCGTGTGGCAGAGCAATTACTGCAAGACCCTCAACAACCTGTAAACCCTTAAATCGTATGCTCTCCCGTTTGTTGATTCTCCCGATACGCCTGTATCAGAAATATATCTCTCCGCTTACTCCTCCCGCTTGCCGCTATACCCCGACTTGCTCGCAGTATGCCATTGAGGCGTTGCAGAAGCATGGTCCGCTGAAGGGATTGTGGTTAGCGATTCGACGCATTCTCAGATGTCATCCTTGGGGAGGGCATGGGTATGACCCTGTGCCGTAATGTTTAGAGTACAGAGTACAGCTACCATCCGGAGGGATGCGTTGACTGTTTTACTGTTGTTACGTTCATCGTTTCCCTTTAACCTTTCTCCGTTAATCGTTCCTCGTTCTTCCATGAACTTCCACACCCATGACCTTCAAGCCCCCATGCCGGCAATTATCAATATGCCACAGGAATGGTTGGAGCATCCCGAGGTGGCTACGTTGCGCGCGGATGCTACTTATTCTGTGGGGGTGCATCCCTGGTGGACAGCGGAGGAGTGTCTGGATGTCCTTATTGAAGGAGTCCGTTTTTGGACACTTCATCCACAGGTGGTGCGCATTGGAGAGTGCGGGTTGGATAAACTCAAGGGTGGGGCGATAGACGTGCAGGAATGCGTGTTTATCGAACAGGTAGAACTCTCTGAACGTCTGAAGAAGCCCTTGACCATCCACTGCGTAAAGGCGTTCGATCGCCTGCTTGGGCTTCGTAAACAGTTGCGTCCCACGCAGTGCTGGGTAATTCATGGATTTAGGGGAAAACCCGAGTTGGCGCAGCAACTCTTAGCTGCAGGATGTGATCTTTCTTTTGGCACGCTCTATAATGAAGCCGCATTTAATCTCTGCCCTCCTCACCGCAGGTATCGCGAAACCGATTGAAGTGAGGTTATGAGGTCTTTAGGGTCCCGTTTGCTTCACAACGATACCATCGCAGTGCTCCCCTCCCAATAAACTTGCTCTATGCCTCTCATAATAGAGCGGAAATAATTAACTTTGCAGTAGTACTGAAATCAAAATAAATACGCACAATATGAATTTCGTAGAAGAACTCAAATGGCGCGGCATGCTTCACCAGATGATGCCGGGCACACAAGAACTTTTTGACAAGGGGGAAATGGTTACCGCTTACGTCGGTATCGACCCTACAGCTGATTCGCTTCACATCGGTCACCTCTGTGGTGTAATGATGCTTCGCCACCTCCAGCAGGCAGGACACAAGCCCCTTGCGCTCGTAGGTGGTGCAACAGGTATGATTGGTGACCCTTCGGGTAAGAGCGCTGAGCGCAATTTGCTCACTGAAGAAGTGCTCCGTCACAATGTGGCGTGCATCAAGGAACAGCTCGGTCGCTTCCTCGACTTTGAAAGCGACGCACCCAACGCTGCTGAACTCGTGAACAACTACGACTGGATGAAGAACTTTACTTTCCTCGACTTTGCTCGTGAAATCGGTAAGCGCATCACAGTCAACTACATGATGGCAAAGGACTCTGTGAAGCGTCGTCTTAACGGTGAAGCCAGCGATGGTCTTTCGTTTACCGAATTTACCTACCAGTTGCTTCAGGGTTACGACTTCCTCCACCTTTTCCGCGAAAAGAACTGTAAGCTCCAGATGGGCGGTTCTGACCAGTGGGGTAACATCACTACAGGTACGGAACTTATCCGTCGCACCCTCGGTGGTGAAGCTGAAGCGTTCGCACTTACGTGTCCCCTCATCACTAAGGCTGACGGTAAGAAGTTTGGTAAGACCGAGCAGGGTAACGTATGGCTCGACCGCAACCGCACAACGCCTTATGCGTTCTACCAGTTCTGGCTCAACGTAGGCGATGAAGAAGCAAAGCGCTACATCAAGATTTTCACATCGCTCACGCAGGAAGAAATCAATGCCCTCATCGAAGAGCACGACCAAGACCCTGGTCGTCGCGTGCTCCAGCGCCGCTTGGGCGAAGAAGTAACTATTCTCGTTCACGGTAAGGAAGACCTTGAAATGGCTATTGAAGCGTCTAACATCCTCTTCGGTAAGGCTACAAAGGAAAGCCTCTTGAAGTTGGACGAAGCTACGCTCCTTGCTGTGTTTGACGGCGTGCCCCGTTTTGAAGTGTCACGCGACCAGGTTGTCGGTGCCAAGGCGGTAGACCTTCTTGCGGAAACCACAAAGTGCTTCCCCTCAAAGGGCGAAATGCGTAAGCTCACTCAGGGCGGTGGTGTAAGTTTGAACAAGGAAAAGCTCGCTGCCTTCGACCAGGAAATCACCGAGAACGACCTCATTGACGGCAAGTACCTCATTGCGCAGCAGGGCAAGAAGAAGTATTTCTTGATCATCGCGAAGTAATTTACAGAGAACTTATCGTTGTAAACAAAATCAGCGGGAACATCCTTAAAGGGTGTTCCCGCTGATTGGTTTTGGAGGGAGATAGAAGCTATAGATACTTCTAAGCCTTATTCATCAATTCGCGTGCACGGTCAAGTGCCACGTTGATGTTGGGACAAATATGGTCCTTGCCAATGAGGCGGTAGAAACCAGCACGTTCAAGCGTTTGCTGAACGGCGGGCGTAACGCCTGAAAGTACGATGTCCGTGCCTTCTCGTTGCGACATGTCGCAGAGGTTCTGAAGGTTGTGAATACCCGTAGAGTCGATGAAGGGCACACGGCGCATGCGGATGATGCGGACGCGAGGATTGTTGTCCATCGAAGCCATCATTTCCTCAAACTTATTGGCGATACCGAAGTAGTAAGGACCATTGATTTCGTAAACTTCTACGCCCTCGGGGATCTGGAGGTGTTCTTCGAGGAGCATATCGCTTTCGTCGTTGGCGTCAATCTCGTCGGTGATGACCTTAATCTGTGTGCTTTCTGTCATACGCTTCATGAAGAGGAGGCAGGCAATGATGAGCCCTACTTCAATCGCTACGGTGAGGTCGAAGATTACCGTGAGCAAGAAGGTAATGATGAGCACGCTGACATCGCTCTTGGGGTTGCTCAGGAGTTCGCGGAACGTGCGCCAGCCACTCATATTATAAGATACAACCACGAGAACACCAGCCAAGCACGACATGGGGATGTAACTTGCCAAGGGCATGAGCACGATGAAGATGACGAGGAGCACAAGGGCGTGAACGATACCAGCGATACACGTACGACCACCGTTGTTGATATTGGTCATCGTACGGGCAATAGCACCCGTTGCGGGGATACCACCGAAGAAGGGCGTAACGATGTTTGCAATACCCTGACCAACGAGTTCCTGGTTAGAATCGTGGTGGTGACCCGTCACACCGTCGGCAACAGTAGCAGAGAGGAGTGATTCAATCGCACCGAGTACGGCAATCGTGATGGCAGTGGGGATGAGTGTGTTGATCATATCCCAAGTTACACCGCCCTGGAAGATGCTGAGGGCTGTGATTTCGGGAAGTGCCGCCTTGATTTCGCCGAAGCGGTCTCCGATAGTTTCAATTTTGGTTATGCCTGCTGCGTTGAGGAAATAAACAACAACGGTAGCAAGTACAATAGCGACGAGCGATCCAGGAATTTTCTTAGAGAAACGGGGGGTAAGGGCAATGATAACGATACTCAAAATACCGACAACAGTTGTTGCGAAGTCGAGCGTCAGGAAGTTCTTACCGTAAGCAATCCATTTCTCCACAAATTCCGCAGGTACAGCGTCAATTTGGAGGGCGAAGAGGTCCTTTACCTGAGTGGTAAAGATGGTTACTGCAATCCCGCTGGTAAACCCTACGACAATGGGGTAAGGGATGAACTTAATAATCGTTCCGAGGCGGAACACACCGAGGAGCACGAGGAAGATACCAGCCATAATCGTTGCGAGCATCAAACCTGTGAGGCCAAACTGAGCGACAACACCGTAGATGATGACGATGAAGGCACCTGTAGGACCACCAATCTGGACGCGGCTACCACCGAGGGCGGAGATGATGAAACCAGCGATGATAGCGGTGATGATACCCGCTACGGGACCAATTGTGTGGTTCGCATCGCCACCAGGACTTGCCGCAATGGCAAAGGCAATGGCGAGGGGAAGTGCAACAATACCTACGATAAGACCTGCCATCGTGTCGGCAGCAAGTTTGCTTTTGTTGTAGTTACGCAAGTCGCGCACGATGCGCGGATTAAATCTAAAGCGTTCCATTTGTGTATGTTAGTTTGTGTTGTGTCGTCGTTGGGCGGCTGAGGGAGAGAATGGAAATATAGGGATTATAGGAACTATAATTGATTATAGACGCTATATATCCCTATAAATTAGATTAGTGCTTCATTACCTTGCGAGTAATGGTAGCCTTTGTAGTCGTTACGTTAATGAGGTAAACGCCAGCGGGAAGTGATTCAAGAGAAACAACCGTTTCTTCACCACGCTTGGGTTGTTCAAGTGTTTGAGTTGCCACGAGGCGACCGTTGAGGTCGGTAACGCGGACGTTTGCAAGACTTTCGTTGTTGTTGAAAAGGATGCGCCAAGCGTTATTGCTCTTTTGGAAAGATACGGGTGCCTCAGAGTTTTGCATATCGTTGATACCGTCTGTCGCTGCCAACTTGAGCGCACGCTTCAATCCTTCATAAGCATTTATCTTACCATATCCCCAGGCATTCTGACCGCCATCAGCAGTGTTCTCATCGTTGATGGCTGTTTCCTTAATGATGGTCATAATCTGCTCATGGGTAAGGTTGGGATTTGCCTGATACCAAAGTGCAATAACTCCTGTTACGAAAGGTGCAGCCATTGAAGTTCCTAACTTTGCACCATAGTAGTACTGCTTAGGATTGTTACCGATCTTTACTGAAGCGCAAACATCTTCGCTTTTTGAGCTAAATCCTGCAGAGTAACTGTTTACAGCGGAGAGAATTACAGCACCAGGTGCAGTAATCGTAGGATGTATTACATTCTCAGTGAGCGAAGGTCCACGACCACTGAAATCGCTTATTGCGCCAGCTTGCTTGTAGTCACTATAACCTAACTTTGAACCACCAGAAAGGGGTTGCCAGTTGTAACGTCCTGAATTGTATGAACCAACAGTGATTGACTTTTCGGCTGTCGCACCAGAACTTGAAACCAAGTAGTCGTAGTCGCCATTAAGGAACTGTGAACGGGTAACACCACCGACAGGACTTACTGAGGGGGGTAAGAATATGTCGCCAAGACCCGCATTGTTCCAAATGTGTACGTTAGCTCCCTTCTTACCTGTAATCTTCACACCAAAGTAAATGTCTGTAGCATTGACTTCTGACTTAAGCGTTTCAAGCATACAGATGATTGTGAAGTTCTGCTTCTTGCTATAACTGTCAATACCCTCCTGAATTGATGTAGAAGAATTGCGATCAGCTGTGTATGTCGTAACTCTTTTTGTGCTTGACTTGAAGTAGCACGGTTCTACGGTAATATTCTGATTGCCATCGCCTGTCTGTTCCCAAATACTGAGGTAGCTATATTTCTGAGCAGTAGTATTATGGTCGATAAGCAAATAACGCACTTCGTCGTCCTTTGTGAAGGTGTGAGAAGTGTGAATTTTATTGTTACCTTCATTACCCGCTGCACAAACAAAGACACCGCTGTTGTCGGCAATGAGGTCGTTGAGCGTGCGGTTGTAAAGACTCAAACCGTCGTGACTACCAATTTGACTACCGAAACTCATGTTAATGACATAAGGCTTACCAGCCTCCTTTGCCACCTTCTTAATGTACTTTACATCCTCAAGCACTTCAGCATCGTCAAATGAAGAAGGAATCATCACGATGTCTGCTTCGTAAGCAACACCATAATAATTATTTCCGTTTACTTTTGAACCAGCCGCGATGCCTGTTACGTGTGTGGCATGTCCACCAGAGTTGTCAGCCTGCCCACTATCGGGAATGTCTGTTGTAGGCTGTTCGTCGCGGGGGTAATTTTCACGATTCCACAAGGCGATGACGCGAGATTTCTTGTCTGCATCCAAGAATGCAGCGTGGCGGTATTGGAAACCTTGGTCAATAACGCCTACGATAACGCCCTTTCCTGTGAAGGGAGTCTCAAAATCATTGAGCGCATTGGTATGAATGTCGTTGATGCCCCCCATTTCGCGTGCTTTGTCGACGGAAGCCTGCATTTGTACGGGACCATTGATGCGACATACCGCTTCAAGGGCTGCGAGTTGTTCAACAAAGTTGATGGGGATGATTGCCGTAATGACGTTGTCGGTAATAAAGGTGGTTTTGTGTCCAGCTTTCTGAATGAAGTCCATTACAGTTGTGGCGTCTGTGACCTCAATGGTAACTGAAGTGATGCCGCTACCAGCACCACGCGTTGCAGGAAGCAACGTAGGCTGTGTGCCCTTCATCATGCGCTCAAGGGTGAAGTCCCACTTGGGCTGCGCTGCTGTTTGTGCCATGGTGACAACCGAGAAAAGGGCAGCACTGGCAAGGAGTAGAATTTTTTTCATAGTGTAGTGTTTTGATGCTTATTCAAGGTGCGGTGTACACAGAACAACGTAGAACTTATTTGGGGGATATCCCCCGAATATTGGTAAATTTCTCGATTTGTTTAAGTGCTCTGTGTGAATGATTTACATTCAAAACCGTTATGTGTTAATTTTCAGCGTGCAAAGTTACGAATTTTCTGCGAATGCGTGGAAATTTTAGGGTGGAAAAGTGGAGGGCAAGGAATCTGTAAAAAACTAAGTCCGAGATATTTCAAAATACCTCGGACTTAGTTTTTTTAGTCTCCCAATTAGTTTTTGCAAAGTGGGTTATAGTTTCACCACCTTGATATAATCCTTTAATTTTATAGGACCTTTGCCGAAGCCTGCTTGTGAGTCGTTGACGAGCAGGAGGGTTTGTGTGCCGTCGTTGAGGCGAATGCCGAGGCACATGCCTTCGTAGTTTGCCAAGTTGTATTGCACGGGTGTAAGGCGCGTTTTGAAGTTTGCCACCAACGTCTTTATCATAAAATGATTGGAATCGAGGCGATCAAAGTTCGTGTAACTATCAATCTGATGGCTCTCTAACGGGTTAATCATAAAGATTTTACACTCTACATGCGAGGCGAAGTAGTTGGGCGAAACGCGTATCTCGCGTTCCAATACGAGCAGGCGACCGTCGGGGAGGGCGCAGAGGGCGGGGACACCGTGGTTGTGAGAACCCGTCTGCTTGGGTTTCTTGGCATAGTCCATACGGTAAGCATATTGTGCCAAGGGCTGGAGGTCTTCGCCGAAGCATTGTAGGCGAAGCAGGTTGGGCTGCTCCGTTTGTTTCGGACTGTTGGGGGTGCCATCGCTGCGCAACGGTCCTTCGGTGATGGTCCAGAAACGATGTGTCGAAGCGCTGTACGCCAATGCTTCAAAGCCGAGATTGTGGTAGATGTTGGCGGTTGAAAACTCCTGGGGAATGTTCAATTTGCGTCCTGTGGGAACTCCATTAAGGGCGTATTCCAGAATCTGTTGGTCAGCCTCGCCACTGATAAACACCGTATTTGCTGTGGGGTGGTAGATAATCCCTTCAGTGTCGCGCATGGTAGCGCCCGATTCCGTTTTCGTGGGTGAAGGGTTGCCAAAATAACCTTCGGGAACCACCTTCGTGACCTTCCCAGTGTTAGGGTCTTGGAGAATTTGGACAATGTAAAAACCATCCGTGGCTTCTTTATCGCTCACCAAGGCATAGCGGTTGTTGCCCAAGGGAGTGATGCCGCTATAATTTGCGGGTGTTACTCCCCAGCGGTTCATGCTGCGTTGGCGCATGGGTTGGGCGAGTGTGAACAAGGGGATGAACAGGAGGATGAATAAGGTTGTTTTACGCATGAGCTATGGAACGGGATGTTTAGGGTTTTGTGAAGGGAACAGTTTGGGTGTTTACAGGCTTTTCAGGAGTCCGAGTACATCCATGCGCCACGTAAGCCCTGCGGTGAGCATGAGTTGCTTGGGTTGCACGGCATAAGTGGCAGGAGTATCGCCCAAAGAGTAGTGTCCAGCAAGGTGGAGGCGCAGGTCGTTACGGTTGTCCTTGAGGGGGAAGACTTCGATGCCCGCCCCGAGGCGTGTGAGTTCGGTTCCGGGAGGCACACTGCCGTCGCTGAGGGTTTCGCTCTTGTTGACGTCGTAGGTGCACTTGCCCCAAAGGTTGACTTTCTCGCAAGGCATCCAGTCGATTTCGCCCATAATGGAGAAGTCGCGACCGAGGAAGCAGTGGCCGCCAGCGGTGCGGTTCATGAGGTCGAGTGTAAGGGTTACGTCGCCCAAGTTCAGGCGGTTGCCGAGGGCGATGTAGTTGAGGTATTTCCCGGGTTGGTATTCCACCATATTCACGGAGTAGATGGTTTCCCAACAACCGTGCTTGCCGTTCCACATAAGGTTGTAGGCATAGATGTCGTCGGTACTTGTGCTGAAGGGGCTCTCACATACTTGCGCCGTCAGCTTATCGTTATCGCCCAGGTTGTAACCCACGCTTGCCCCAAAGGCATAGGAGGTGATGTTGGTGCAGAAACCCGAGAAGTAATACACGTCGATGGGGGCGAGGTCGTATTCAAAACCGCCGATGCCGATAACCTGTTTACCGCCCGAGAAGCTCCAGTTGTTTTTGGTGTAGGTAAGGTAAAGCCAGTCGGTAGCGTCGAAGTAGCTCATGTCCTTGTGGGGCTTGTTGAGGCGTTGGCGGTACGAGTAAGTGATGTTCTCACCAATCTGTCCGTCGAGGCGGATGTTGAGAAACTTGCCTTTGAATCCCGATTCGGCGTCATTTTGGGTGCCATCGTCGTAGAAGCGCTGGTAATCGCCACGTGCTTCGAGGCGCAAGGTGTTGAGCTTGTGGGTTTGGGCGAAGAGGGTGGCGCAAGGGAGGAGGAGAAGGAGGAGGGAGAGGAGTTTTTTCATATAAAAGAGGAGGGGGGGTGCCCAGCGACACTGTCGTTGGGAAGGGAACTATTGTTGGGGTGAGGATATACGACAGACCCCCTGCGGAAGGGGGCCTGTGGGAGTAAAAAAGAGGGGTTGTTGTCTGTAGTCGGTTTACTGTAGTTTTACCCCTTGGCTGCTTCAAGATTATACAGCGGGTTGGCATACATCTTCAAGATGCATTCGCGCAAGAAGGGCACGTCCTTGTTGGGGAGGTCAATAAGGTCGATGCGACTGTCGAGGTAGTTCTCAAACTTTGCCTTGTCCTTCGCCGTATAGTTGGCGACGTAGGTGTTTGTGCCGCTCAAGAGGTCGGCAGCTACGTAGTTTCCAGGATAAATCTTGTAACGGCTGTGGATTTCTTTATCCATGCGGCGCGCAATTTCGGGGAAGATCTCATTCTTCGGTAGGGCGGAGAGTTCATCAATCCATGTGTTGATGCAGGGTGCGCAAGCGTAGTGCACACGTCCCTTCTGCCCCTTGATACCCGTAGCCATGTTCTTCATGTCATCGGCCTTCGACTTCTTGAAAGTCTTGTCATCACGCTTCTGCTGGAATTCCTGTGCCTTGAGATAGTCGCAGGGGTCGTACTCATACGAGATGGTGAGCGGCACAATATTGAGTTCCTTCAGACTCTCAATCACATTGCCGTCTTTGCCCAAGGCAAGCATCTTCAACACGGATTCCTGTGTGCGGTCGTTAGAGTCTTTCGCACGTCCTTCGCGCTGTGCAATCCAAAGGTGTTCCTTCTTCTGCGTCACCGCAAAGTGCATGTAGCGGCTCATCGTCTTGCTGGCTTCCAACATTTCGCGCATCGAGAGCGAGCGTTGCACGATGAACGCTTTGTTGATCCTCACGATGTCCTTAATCCAAGGTTTGATGAGGAGGTTATCGCCAATGGCAATTTCTACGGTAGTCTCGTAACCGTTCTTTACCAAAAGGCAACTCAAGTAAGCCGAGTCGAGCACGATGTCGCGGTGGTTGGACACGAAGGTGTAACGCGCCTTGCGGTCGGGGAGTGCTGTGGCGTCGAGGGTGCAACCCTTTGTGGCGCTCCACCAACTTAAGTAGATGATGGGCTTAATAATTTTGAGCTGGAACTCAAGATTTGTCTTACACGACTTTACATACTTCTTAATGAGGCAGTAAGGGATGAAGGGAAGCGTCTTCTTGATGAGTTTCTTCAAGAACTTATCTTCCAAAAGGCGTTCAAACACCTCGGGGAGTTCCTCTGGAGCGTACGGACGAATGTTGTCAAATTCTGCGGGTATCTTCATGGTGAATAGATTTATCGGTTAAAGCTTCATTTCAATAATATCGGCAAGCACATCCTTGATGTCCAAGCCAGCAGCATGCACTTGTTGGGGAATAAAACTGGTGGCGGTCATACCGGGCGTAGTGTTGACTTCAAGAAGGTTGATTTCTTCTTCGCCAGGAGTACCCGAAAGGATATAGTCAATGCGGATAATGCCGAAGCAGTCGAGGGCGCGGTAGATGAACTTGGTCATGTCGCTCACGCGCTGTGCTGTAGTGGGCGCAATGCGGGCGGGCGTAATTTCCTCAACTTTACCATTATACTTGGCGTCGTAGTCAAAGAATTCCTGAGTCGTTACAACTTCCGTGATGGGGAAGGTTACCACTTCGCCGTCCTTACGCTTGTAACAACCGCAGGTGATTTCTGTGCCCACCATGAGTTTTTCAATCATCACCTCGTCGCTCTCGTTCATTGCCTTCTCAATGGCGGGAGCGAGGTCGACTTCGGTCTTTACCTTGGTTACGCCAAAACTGCTTCCGCCCGCATTGGGTTTTACGAAGCAGGGGAGTCCGAGGCGCTCAATGATTTCAGCATCAGCGGGGCGCTCCAATCCTTTGCGCACGACGTAACTGTCGCTTACATGGATTTGAGGGAAGGCACGGAGGTAGTTGTTGAGGGCAAACTTGTTGAAGGTAAGTGCTTCGACAAACACACCGCTCGTAGAGTAGGGCATGCCGATGAGGTCAAAATACCCCTGGAGAATGCCGTTCTCGCCGGGTGTGCCGTGAATGGTGATGTAGGCAAAGTCAAAGGTGAATTGTCCTTCGGGAGTAGCGAATGAGAAGTCCGCCTTGTTCATCGGAAGGCGTTCACCGTTGTAAAGTGCAAACCACTGTTGCCCACGAAGTTCTACAACTACGGGGTTAAACTTCTCCTTGTCCATAAAGGAAAGGATGCCTTCGGCGCTGCGTAAGGATACGCCGTATTCTGAGGAGTCGCCGCCAGCGACGATTGCTATATTTTTCATTGAGAAAGTCTTAAAGGGATGATGGATGAGGTCTATAGTATCTACAGTGCCTATAGTTTCTACAGGGGCTATAATAATTATAAGTCTTTATTTCCTAATGCTCCTGCAGTATAAGTGCGCCACTTTTCAAGGAGTGCCGTCATGTCGGGAGGGAGGGGAGCATAGAAATCCATCTCTTCGCCCGTGCGGGGATGCTTAAAACCGAGCGTCATGGCGTGAAGCGCTTGACGGGGACAGGTGGCGAAGCAATTACGGATGAAACTGTTGTAGGTAGAACTCTGCGTGCCGCGCAAAATCTGGTCGCCGCCGTAGCGTTCGTCGCAGAAGAGGGGATGTCCCAAGTGCTTCATGTGGGCACGAATCTGATGGGTGCGCCCCGTTTCGAGTACGCATTCCACAAGCGTGACATACCCGAAGCGCTCCAGCACGCGGTAGTGCGTCACGGCGTGTTTGCCAATGCCAGAGTCGGGAGGATACACCGCCATCTGCATGCGGTCTTTCTGATGGCGCCCAATGTTTCCCTCTATGCGCCCTTCATCCTCCCGGAAGTTGCTCCATACAAGGGCGTTGTAGCGGCGGCGCGTTGTTTTATTGAAGAACTGCCATCCGAGGTGGGTCTTCGCATCTGGGGTCTTTGCTACGACCAAAAGACCAGAGGTGTCTTTGTCAATTCTGTGCACCAATCCAACGCTGGGGTCGTTGGGGTCGTATTTGGGGTTCTCACGAAGGTGCCACGCAATGGCGTTGACAAGTGTGCCCGTGTAGTTTCCGCAACCGGGGTGCACCACGAGACCCGCAGGTTTGTTGATCACCAACAAATCATCGTCTTCATAGACCACCTCAAGGGGAATGTCCTCGGGTAGAATAAGGTTTTCGTAGCGCGGGCGGTCAAGCAGGAGGGTGACCACGTCGTTGGGTTTAACGCGGTAGTTGCTTTTTACGGGCGAACCGTTTACATGTACGAACCCCGACTTCGCAGCCGCTTGAATACGGTTGCGCGAGGTGTCGGGCATGAGGTTCATCAAGAATTTATCAATGCGAAGCAGTTCTTGACCCTTATCTGCCACAGCACGGAAGTGCTCATAGAGTCCGCCACTCTCTTCTTCCTCGTCGGTGTCCTCATCGTTCAAGAGGGGAGCGGTAGGTATTTGTTCTTCGTCGTCTTTGAGGAAAGTCATCTTTATAGGTTGTAAGGTCGTGAGTTTATGAGGTTGTAAGGGTGCCATTCGGAAGGTAAGACATTGATGCTTAAACAGCGACTCATAAACCTCTAACCTTTGTCGTTTAGTTATTGAGATTGCTTAGAAATCTTCGCCAGCTTCAAAATCTTCTTCCGTTCCTCTTCCCACTACGAGCGTAATGGGCAGGTCAATAGGAATTTTCTCGCCTGCCTTTACGTCGCGTCCGCGCACCTTCACGGCATATACCCAGTCGCGGTCGCCCGAGATGAGTCTGTGCTCGGTAAGTGTAAAACCGAGGGTGCGGAGTCGTGCTTCAGCTTCGCGCACAGAGGTGTTGTTTGCCAAGTCGGGGATCGCCATGGGGCGTGCTCCGTTGGCATTTATCGTGAGATTGACGGTGCGACCCGTCTTTACATGTTTGCCAGGGGCGATAGACTGGTCAAGAAGTATGTACGGCGGTTGAGTCGTTACGTATCCCGTGTCGGTCACCACGCCTTTGAGTCCCAAGGCTTCCAAGCGCATCATGGCTGCTTCGGGTTTCTGTCCGCGCAAGTCGGGCACCTCGATGCTTTCACCGTGGCGCGTATAATTATTGAGGAACATCATGAGTCCTGTAATGACTACAACAAGGAAGAGTGCCATTGCAAGGAAATTTCCCCAGACGATAGGGCTGATGAGTTTTTTGCCGATATTCTTGAAGTCCATAAGTTGGGAGATTAATGGTTAACGGTGAGGGGTTAACGATTAACGGGGATTTGTTGGAAGATTGTCCCGCAAGGTCTTGTACCTCGTACCTGTAAACTTGTTTACTACTTTGGCAAAGTTAAAATAAAAAAATGAGAGAAGTAAGATTTCTTGGAAAAACCTACTTCTCTCATTATTTCTTGAAACCTCGTCGCATGTAGTCTCTCGACTACGCAGAGATTTACTTCTTGCCGTGAACTTCGTCAGATACGGTCAACTTCTTGCGGCCCTTTGCGCGGCGAGCAGCCAAAACGCGACGACCATTTGCTGTCAGCATGCGCTGACGGAAACCATGCTTGTTGTTTCTCTTGCGGTTGTGAGGTTGGAATGTTCTTTTCATTGTCTTATATTATTTTCTTGTTAATCAACGGATGTGGGTTTTCGGG
>JAEIGA010007042.1_pt1 | contig 17105 bp, 12 predicted proteins | sample 9270691 | NCBI WGS metagenome assembly JAEIGA01 (sample SAMN17057246, study PRJNA624740) | gut metagenome | biome: biome; isolation source: fecal sample | host: Bos grunniens | place: China: Xizang | collected 2019
AAATGCTGTGATAGTTACCTTATTTGTATTTGCGCTTTTGTTGTTTGAACTAGAACTAGAACCGGAGCCAGATCCAGAACCAGAACCAGATCCAGATCCAGAACCAGAACCAGAACCGGAGCCAGAACCTGATCCGGAACTGGCTGCGGTTTTAGATAAATATATTTTTTGACCAGGGTAGATAAGGTTAGGGTTTTGGATTTTATTCCATGTGGCTAATTGTTGGTATTTACTAGCCGACCCAAGGTATTTCTTCGCAATCGCCGAAAGGGTATCTCCTTTCACGACGGTTACGTATTTTCCATCACTTGACAATATAGCCATGTATTAAGCCCTCCCATCTATTCTAGTTGCTCTTATTAATGTTCCAATTGCTTCGCTTACAGCACTACCATCATCGTATGTAATGCCGTTAATTTGGTAAGTGTTTCCTCCACCTACGTTACTCAGATCTTTGCGAAGCTTGCTAAGTTCTGAGATAATATCGCTATTAGCTCCATTTTGATTTCTTTGGTTCATAATAGAACTAATAGAGTTAATATTTGACATAACTCCAACGGACGGAGCCATACCAAACATTCCGTTTATTGAATTAGCACCAGCTTTGACATCACTTAAATCGAGAACTGGTCTAATTGTTGGTTGCGAATCGATATCGCCGTTCATGTAATCTGAAATTCGAGAAATCGCATCCTTAACACCAGTAATAGCTGTACTAGCCATTCCACTTGCTGAATCCGACGCCATGTAACTCATCTTATCGATACCGATAGCGAAACCTTCAGGTATAAAACGACCCATTGTTTGGAATACCCTAGAAGGTGAATTAATATCGAGTGCTTCTTTAGCTGCTTTTTCCGCCGCATTAGCCATCGCTCTCGCTTTTGCTGCAGCTCGCCATGTGTTAGCACTGATGCCGTTTGCAAATCCGCTTACTAAATATGAACCAGCGCTATAGAAACTTGAGTAAAAACTTCTAATACTACTAATCGCCCCTGTTATCGGAGTTCTGGCCGCAGTAGACACTTTACTCTTACCGCTAACGAGTCCAGAAGCGAATTTGTTAATTAAAGTAACGCCCGCTTGTTGGAACATAGACGTCTTAGTTATTAATTGTCTATGTAGCATCAACATTGTAGTATTAGACACGGCATTAAGAGCGGATTGTCTTGATGTCATACCTTTAGCTATAGCGTCAATCAAATTCATCCCAACGTGTACTAATGTAGGGGTAGCGTTACTAAACGATTTAGTAATATCGCCGATATTAGTTTTTGCTAATGATGAAATGGCCGTATTAAATGTAGACACGCCACTGGCATTTATATTAGCCATGCTATTTATCAAATGTACAAGTCTTGAAATAGCCGAAATGGAACTTGAAATAGTGTTAGCGTCGATGTCAGTAACTTTGTCTGAGTAATCCTTAATCGCCGATCCGATATTCTTTACTTTATCGAAGTTGTCGATCTTATCGGTATCAATATCGTCTGCGCTCTGTGCAATCTTAACCAATGATTTTGCTGCCGATGTTGAATTTGAAACTGCTTCGGAATCTATTTCTAAAACTTCATCTGAAAAATCTTTCATAGATTTACCAAACTTCTTAATCTTTTTACCAAAGTCGTCAATCGACATTTTACCATCGAGCCATTTGTCTTCAGGTATGCCTTTCTGTACTTCAGCCATCACTTTACCAGCATTAGCAGCTGCTGTTATGGTACCTTCATCTATTGCGTTTTCGCCAGATATAGATTTAGAAAATGCGGATATAGCTAGACCATAGGCTGCAAGCTGTACTCCGAAATTATCTAAACCTTTCTTACCAGTGAAGAATTCTAACAAACCACCAGTAGGTTTGATAGCCGATTGTAATTCGGTCATTATCAAACCTGCGTTTTTAGCTGCCGTAATAGCTTCTTCATTTATAGCCCCTTCACTAGAAACCGCTTTCGAGAATTCGACAATAGCCTTACCGTACGCTACTAATTGAGAACCGAATAGCTCTAAATTCTTTTCACCAGTAAATTGTTGGATAACGCCGTTCATAGGTTCTATCGATGATTGTAACTCAGTTATAAGTTTTCCAGCGTTAGCCGCTGCTTTTACAGCATCTTCATCAATTCCGTCATCCGCACTTACAGTATCAGAGAAAGCAACAATAGCGTCGCCAAATGCCACTATTTGTGTGGCGAAATTTTCAAGATTTTTCTCGCCAGCGAATTCTTGAATCAATCCGCCAGATCCTTGCATCATGCTCTGCATTTCAGCCAATAATTTTCCAGCATTAGCCGCTGCAAGAACAGATTCTTCATCAATCTTACCTTTAACTTTATCGGAGAATTCAATGATGGCATCGCCAAATTTGCATATTTGAGCTGCGAATGTATCCATTGAAGATTCGCCGGAAATAAATGAATTAATCTTTTCGATAATATTGGCTCCGGAAATCAATCCTATCATTGCGATCAAAGAATTGATTCCATCCATAGCGTCTCCATCTATGGCTTTAGCACCTTCTATAAATCCGGACACTTTAGTCATAAATGTAGATAAATTATCGCCAATATCAGGTAAACTTGCCGATGCTTTAGATACTGTGGAAATAATTTCTGTCGTAAAACCAGATACTATACTTCCGAAGAAACCGCCTATGGCTTCGCCGATTAGCGCAAGCATAGAACCACCGTCGACTAATAAATCACGTACGCCAGGAATCTTACTTAATCCTCCGAGCGCTGCTAACAGTACAGTCAACGATGCCACAAAAGCGATCAAAGTCGACATACCAATGCCGACAAATCCGGCCATAGCGCCAACAACGCCAAGTACAACTAGCGCCGCCGACATAGATAACAATAACGTCGAAATTACATTTACGTCATCTATAGACGCCATCATGTCGTGTTTTTTCAACAGTCCTAAAATAAGACCCATTTCACCTACTACTAAACCGAGTACTGCTAAAGCACCTATTCCACCCCAAGCCAAAGACGTAATTGCGGAAGTTGCCCCCAGCAGTATCAATATTCCAGTCATTGCAGTAAGCATTATCGAAAGTGCAGCTACATCGCCTAAAGAAGCGTGCATATCGTATTTATTTAACAAGCCTAATATAAGACCCATTTCACCAACAACAAGTCCGAGTGCTGCCATGGCACCTACGACTGAATATATATTGTTAGATGATTTTACACCGTCTAGCATGCGTAATGCTATAGTCATTGCCATAAGCATTGCTGATAGATTTACAACTTGACTTAGCGACGCGTGCATATCGTATTTATTTAGCAAGCCCAATATAAGGCCCATTTCACCTACTACTAATCCTAAAGCAGCCATTGCGCCTATCGTATTATATATATTCTTAGTAGGAGGTGTACTCTTATTTAATATATTGAATGCTACGGCCATGGCGTTTAATAATATACCCAACGCAACCGCAGTTCCGATTGAAGCCTCGGCATCTAATGCAGACATTACACCGAGTACTACACCGAGTATGGCAACTACACCGGTCATAACTAAAAGCGCTTTCATAGAACGTTCTAGTTTTTGTACAGTCATAGTTTTTGTTTCAGATATTATTCTTAAGGCTGCTACCAATGAAAGTAATAATATACTGATACTTCCCGCAACATGTAAAACGCTGTTTGGGTTAGCGATTATGGATAAAACTGATATTACAGCACCTAATGCCATCACAACTCCAGTAAGTATACCGATTGTTATCAAACTACGTTTCCATGTCTTATCGCCAGTTTCTATATATTTAGTAGCCGCAATAAGTAACGCAAATACGCCCATAACAGCAGATAGTGACGCGGTAGCTATAGCTAATTTTTGCGGATCTAAATATGATAGGGCAATCAATATTCCGGCTAACAATCCGATTGTGATCATTAATTTAACTAATACACCGTTCATTCCCTTAGAATCTTTGGCATATTTAGTTAAGAAAATGAGCCCTCCGAATAGTCCTTCGAGAACAGCGATTGCGCCAATAGCAGTCCACATTTTCTTTGGATCTAATTGACCTAGTATAAATATAACTGCAGTTAACATGAGTAAAGATCCAGCAACTGATAGTAGCATTGCTCCAGCACCGGCTGCATGTTTTCCAGCAATGTAAGAAACTGCGATAAGTCCCGCAAAGAGTACTTCTAATGCGGCAATTGCAGCTATTCCTTTATTTATATCACTCTGATTTAAGCCAGCTATTTTTTCGATACAAATAACGGCCACTCCAAGAGCCGCCGCCATACCGAGCATTAATAAACCGGCTTTGCCAGCGTTTTCTCCAGCCAATCGAGATACGGCGATTATTCCCGCAAATAATAGCTCAATAGCGGCTATAACCGGAATCGCAGTAACCACTTCGCCGTAGTCTAGTAAACCAATCATTTTGATAATACCGACAAGAAGTAGGATCGCGATCGACATCTTAACCAACATTCCACCAACTTTAGAAACGCTTTCACCAGAAGTTCTAGCAACGGCAGTTAATGTAATGAAAAATAATTCTAATACTCCTATTACGATAATACCTTTAAGAATATCGCTACTCTCTAATTTACCAATTTGTTTCATAGCAACTGCGAGTATTAACATAGATACCGATAAACCGAAGAACATTTTTCCAGCTTTATCTAGATTATTACCAATATCGCCAGCAGTTAAGAACGACATCGCTATAAATAACAAGCCAACCTGGAATATAATATCCGAAAGGTTTTCCGCCACTTTACCGACATTTTCTATATCGGATAGTTTTTTTAAAGCCGTAGTTAAAATTAAAACAGACGCTGCAAAACCTACTATAGAGAATGTGCTAAAGCTAAATCCTCCGAACTTCTCAATCAAAGCTGCCACACCAGCTAGACCCGCAACGATCGCGGATAAAGCGCCGATAGCTTTTACAGATTCCCATAAGTTTTCAGAAGGTATTTTAGCAATTAACCATAACGAACCTGCAAGGATTCCGATAGAAATAGCCATATGTAAAACTGTATCGCCAATTTTATCAATAAGTTTTGCTCTTCCCCAGTTTTTAATAGCACCTTTGAATTCACCGAGTATTCCCGAAACGTTATCTATAAGATCGCCTAACGCGTCTAATGGATTAACTATCTTATCGATAACGTCAATTATTTTATTAGAAGTAATGAACATACCTACACCGAAACCGGTTGCAAGTATTGTACCTAAATCAAGATCTTTAATGTATTCCAGTATTTTAGAAGGAAGTACGGATACTAATTTACCCAACTCCGGAATTCCATTTTTTATAATATCTTCAAATGCGGTCATTACGGATGAAGCTAATCCTTTTATTATATCTACTAAAGAACCATTGCCATCTTTAATACCGTTTATTAAACCTAAAATAAGGAATCCGCCAAGGGCGAACATCAATTTTGAAGGTGAATGAATACCAAAGAAATCGCAAAATGCTTCAACTAACGTAGTTGCAACTTCAATGATTATGCCTGCTATTTTTGAAATACCGTTCTTAAGACCATTATATAGACCTTCGATGATATATGTCCCAAGATTTTCGGCAGAATCCATACCTCTAATCCAGTTTTCAATATTGTCGAAGAAATCTCTAATTTTAGTGACGATATGTTCTATACTTAAAAAGTTTATGTTAGTATCGAAATCAAATATATCTACCAATAAACCTTTAACTTTTTTCACAACACCTTGAAATCTTTCGAGCTCAAAGAATGCTCTAATACAATCTCTAATACCTTCAAGAACGGCGTGTATAGCTTTAGCGAAATCAGACCATTTAGTGTTTGATCCGAAAAACGCTATTCCTTCAACCCATTCGTTAAGTTTGGTCACTTGGTTGGCCGCAAATTCAAGAACTTTAGCCAAATCAGTACCGAATAACTTAAGAACTTCGTTTAAGATTTTTAAACCACCCATCAATGATGCGGATGCTAAACTCCAACTAAGATCGAATGCGCTGAATACACCTTTTAAAATATTATGAAATCTTTCAGCTTGATCTTCGCTTACAACCAGCGATTCCGTGAATTCGTGTATTTTTTCAATAACATTATATAGACTGTCGCCAAGGTTAATATCACCAAACACTTCGTCCCATGCCTCGCCAACAATACCTAGAATTTCACTGAAGTATTTAAAAGCGTTACTGAACGATTCGATAACTAACGATCTACCACTAGGTTTACCCATGCTTTCGATAAGCTTGTTAATATCACTATCAGCATCTTCTAAAGCGGTTCCTAAATCTTTAAGTGCTATTATTTGCTCTTCAGTATATCCTTTTTCTTTTAATTGTTCTTCTGATAATTTAGCCAACGAATTCGCATTCGCTAATTGCTCTTCGGTTAACGAGCTAATATGTCTAACGCTAGATCCCATTAATTCATTAACTCTGTTTTGAACTGTAGCCCAATCATAGCCCGCTTCTGTGAGTTTTTTAACGCGTGTTTCACCATTAGCGAAATCCCCGCGCATTACTTTCTTAACTATTTCGTTTAGTTCCTCAACAGACATTGTTACATCATCGGTTGCTTCAGAAACATCTTCCTCAACGCCTACGAATTTCTTAAAGGCTTTATGAATTAAACTAGTCGATATACGTCCCGCATCAACCGCTTTGGAGAGCGAACCGTATTGTTTTATCATATCTTTAACATGTTTCCCGCCCATCGACTTCACAGCTTCTTCGAAGTCTTTAGCCGATAACCCGGCTTTTTTGATTTTAAGGATGAGTTTATCCCATGAATTACCAAAGATATTCGTTGCTAGGGCATTTCGAGCGTCAGACATCTTATCGATAAATCCGCCGACAACATTATTAATGTTAGTCCATAACGTCTTACCTTCTTCGAAATCACCAAAGATTATTTCCCAAGTTTGAGCCCATCCAGATTGTGCAGATTCCTTTAAAGCGTCCATCATTTGACTAAACGTCTTTACTTCAGTAGCTGCTTGAGTGGCTTTCTTACCAATCTCAGTTGTTTCATCTGCGTAATCTTTAAGAGTGTTAACAAGAACTTCAGTGGTCATCCATTGATAATTTAACGAATCATTAAACATCTTTGTCGCACTAATAGTTCCTCCCATTGTAGAACCCTGAGCATTTGTGGTAAGAACTTTATACATACCGTCTGCTTGTTTCTCTAAAGTTCCAGCAGCAACAGCAGCTTCTATTAATTGTTCTTTAAATTCTACCGTGGCCATGTTGGCATTTTCGATAGATTTCCAGTCAATTAATTTTACGTAACCAGCAGATAAAGCCTGAGCAAAGTTATACATCGCTCTTGATGCTTCGTTTGCATTGGCTCCCGAAACAGCAGCTTCATTACTGATACCTTTAATAGCCATTACGGCATCTTCTAATTTAACCCCAGCATTAGTAAACTTACCAATGTTCTGAGTCATATCCGAGAACGAATATATAGTTTTATCTGAATATTCATTTAATTCGTTTAAATATTGGTTAACCGTCTCTAAGCTTTCGCCGGTACTGGCCATAATTGTCTGAATAGAACCCATCTTGAGTTCATATTCATTCCAACCGGTAGTTACAGGATCGATGGTTAACGATTTCACAATTCGTTTACCTGCGTTTACCGCAGAATTTGTGATGTTGGCTAAAGCCGTTACGCCCATTACTTCTAACGCTGAGAATTTAGTCTTAACAGTTTCAACGCCGTTAGCTAAACCACTCATGTCGATTTTCTTAGCCGCTGAACCAACATCTTCAAGTCCTTTGGAAGCACCAGTTAAATGCAACTTCTCTTTAAGTTTGTCGAGCGTAGACATTGTAGTTGAAACATTCTTCTCGAAATGACTATTATCAAACCGTAGCTCGGCAACTCTTTGATCGATAGTTGTACTCATAACGTAGTAACCTCCTTCCATGCATCTTCTACAATTTTATCAAAAATAGGCTGGATAGCAGGATTGATATAATCTCGTCCTTCTACCCAACCTCCGTTTCGAGTCCCGTGTCCGTATTGCAAAATAATCGCAATTGGAACTCCATTTTGAATATTTGAATTGCAAAACGATATACTAGCCGTCTCGCCTTTCATTTCAATTTTGTAATACCATGAACTTGCTGTTAAACCAGTATCAACTGGAGTCGCAGACTCAAGGGCGGCAACTCCGTCTTTCCCGTATTTGTCTAGAACACTGATTTTAGCAGCTTTTTTCACTTTTTCTAAATAACGGGTCAGCTTGCTATAGTCGCCCTTATGTCTGATACTTATCATGGTAAATCACCTTCTGCTATACCTTTGTACAATATTTATTGGCGATACATACCCATCCAGCCTTAGATTTGAGTCTGCCCCAAAGAGCTGCGCCAACCATCTTCGTTTCAATGATTGTATATGTATAACCTTCTTTACAAATTTCATCAACTTTAGGATACTTTGTACCAGCACCCGTTCTGACGTTCATATCTTCTTTAAATTTAACTTTAAAAGAAGTTGTAGAAGCTGTAACTTTTTCAGTAACAACTTTCTTCTTAAGTCCTAAGAATTCGATTAAGCCGTCAGCGATAGCTTTTGCGTATGCTGTTTGACCAGCGTCGGAAGTAATAACTTTGTAATCATTTCTACCGTCCATAAAACCGCCTTCGACCAATACGGCTGGGATCTTATCTTGATCAATAACTGTCCAGTTTGCTTCTTTGATACCTCTACCTTTAAGGCCTGTATTTTTAACTAATCTACTATAAATACATTCTGCGAGTTTCTTATCTTTAGCAGTAGCATTCTTATCTGTAAATACTTCAACACCAGTAGCGCTATTCCATTTACCAGTATTAGCGTTGTGGTGAATTGATACAGCAGCTGCTACTTTCTTGTTAACGTACATTGTACGTCTTGAAGTAAGACCTTCGTCAGTTTTACCTTCATTATTATCAGGGAAAACGAATTCTACGTCATAGTTTTTCAATAAAGCTACAACTTTATCTCTTACTTTGTCGTTAAGGGTCCATTCTTTAATACCGTCTGGTGTTTGTTTTCCGGCTGTATTAAGACCATGACCTGCATCAAGTGCAATTTTAGTAGCCATAAAGCATACCTCCTTTTATTATCCTTTTGTATTCAATTGTGCTCTACGTTGAGCATTAAGAGCCGCATTACGACTCATAATATCCCTCTTACTCATTTTCTTCGGAGGTTGATTTTTAATGTTGCATACTCGAATGAGCGTTAGAAGTCGATTGATATGCCAATTCTGAAATTCTACTGGTATTTGTAAAGAAATCATCCAGTAATAAATAAGTTCTGAAGTGATTATTTCTTTGTTATTTTTACCGCCTCGTTCTTTCGAGAATGTTGTGGCAGTCATCGGAGCTTCTATATATTGTTGTATTTGTTTTATGTTTTCTTGACTAAGATAGCTGTATATTTCCGGGTCCACGTTTTGTGTCACGGTCATACAACGAATATAATCAAAAGTTTCCTCGTCAGTCATACCCTTATTTGCAAGGAAAGGTTTATTCCATTTTGATTCCCATTCAGAGATGGAAACGAGAGAGTGTTCCATTTGCAACGTAACAGTCACTGGTGGAATAAATTCTCCTTTTCCTTCGTCAAATTGTTCGGGTACCAACGTTATTACGAGCGGGAGCATAAACTAATCCCTCGTATATATAATTAAGACACTGGTAATTTCATTTCAGCAGCTTGTTTAGCAAGTTTTGCTGGTACAATACCGTTTACAAATCTAGCAGCTGCATCAGCATCTGTAGCTAATTCCATAAAGATGTCAGAATAAGCTTGTGTTTGAGCGAAAGAATCTCTTAATTGTTGATTCTTGATGAACTCTCTACCATCTGGACTCTTAACCCCATATGCTTTCATAACTAAATCTTTGAAGATTTTAATAATAGCTGGAGCATCTTGTGAGGCAACGATTCGTTGAATCATTTCAGCTAAACCACCAGTTGTACTCATTTGCATTTCCATAACTTCTGCTTCTGTAAGGTGGAAGAAGAAGTCTTCTGTTCTTTCGTTGTCGTTGAAATCAGTGTAAGTTTTTGTAATTTTAATCATGTGTTTGTTCTCCTTTCAAATGTCACATAAATATAAAAAAAGGGCAGAGACGCCAGCCCTTCATCCTGAATACGTCTCCACCTATTTATTAGTTTAATTAAGCAGCCATTAACTCTGCAATTTCGTTTGGCAATGGTAATCTTGCTTCTTCAGATTCGCTTCCGTATAATACTGCTTCTAAAGCTGCTAATTTTTCAGCATCAACTTTAGTAGAATCGATTACGATAGAAGCTGTTGGTTCATGTCCGTCTACAGCTACTGGAGTTGTAGAAACTTCCCATGAGAATGTGATAGCTTCTGGTGAATCGTTGATTGTAGCGTAAGCTTTTTCAGATGGTGCTGCTAAAGCTCCGTAGATGATGTGTAATTTGTAACCATAAGCGTTGCTTTCTGTATCGTTACCGATTACTGTTCTATAACACATACCGAATGATTTACGTTTTTGTTGACCAATCATGATACCTGTTACTAATTCTGCCGAACCGTCACATTGAGCGAATTCGTCTGGATATGTATAAGCTTCGATAGTTGCTCCGAATTCTTCTGTTGACATAAGGTTCAAATATTTAATGTTGTCAGCATAAAGTGGTGTTGCTTCAGCACCAGAAGGGCTTTCTGTTACTGCTGTAAGACCATTCCATACTACTCCTTTTGGATATGCTCCTGCTTCTTGAACATAAAGTACGCCGTGATCGACGCCAGTTTCATAAATTTTTTCGCCAATTGCGTCCCATACTAATTTAGCCATGGTAATTGTCCTCCTTTATTTACCAATATATAGTTAATACGTCGTGATTAAGATTATCCGATTTGTAGTGACGATCGTATGTGCAATACGGAAGCGTCAAAAGATCATTCACCACTTCATGATCGGATTGTTTCGCAATCACAATAAGTTCGTAACAAGGCAATAAAGAGTAAGGAGTGCCGTCGGCAAACCTACTCTTAATGTCTTTTCGAGAATATCTGATACACGGATATTCCATTTTTAATGAAGCCGGAGGGTTATAGTAGACATGCTCGCTCATAAGTAATTCTTCTAATTTACCTTGCAATTCTATCCTGCTCGACATTATGTGTATAACCCCCCAACTGTCAATACTAATCTAGGATACTGAACATCAACGTTTGAAACTTTCCATTTAGTACCCATAAATTCAACATATCGCATCGCATGGAAATTCTCATAGGCGTATGGATCAGCTACTATGCTGATTTGATTAGAAATATTAATATTGTCATTAATACCTCCTGAGTTTTGAAGTAAGCGGGTATTTCGAATTACGTCGCCGTAATACGATCTCTCTGTAATTTCCTCAACCCAATCGCCTGGTTCAATTTCCACATGCTCAGCGTAGCCGACTGTTCCATACCATTTACTCATTGATTATCTCTCCATTTTGATTTTATAAGCGTTTACCTTATTCAGCGTCAATAAATTCAACAGCTACAGCTGAGAATGGTTTTACTAATGTACCTGAGCAACGTGTTTCCATAAGGTATTTGTATTGGTTGTAATCGATATCGAAATCGTCAAACATGTTGATTTCTCCACCTTTGTTTGTACCTACGTTGTAGTCAGCAAGGTTTACATAGATACCAGCAAGTGTACGTGTTTTACCTTCACCATCTGTTCTTGTTTGGTTTTCCATAACAGGTACTGGGATGATTTCTTTAACACGAAGTCTAGCTCTAAGTTTTTCTTCTGTATCGTAGATAACGCGACCGTTTGCATCTTCGATAAGTAAGCAATCTGTAAGCATATCTTCTGGCATGAACATTGTTGGGTTACCTGAACCTTTATATTCTTTTCTAGATTTTACACAAGCTTTGATGAATGCTTTAGCTCTATCTTCTTCTGTAGCGTCAGCAGATACTGTTACTGGAACTTTAACTGTAAATAAGTCTTCCATTTTCCAGATTGGTCTAATACATTCTTCGTTGATTTTATCTTCAGAAAGTTCTGATCTACCGTCACCGATGAGGTATGCACGTGCAAGTTCCTCATTAAGTTTAAGACGCATTTCACCTTTCATGAAAGGAACAATGTTGAAATCTGTGATATCAAGAATATCATCACGATCTAATTTTTGTTTCTTGTAAACTGTTGTTGGTCCTGTAACACGTTTAAGTAATTTAACAACTTCTTCAAGTTTTAAGTTACCTTTCACATAACCTTTAGCTCTTGCTTCATCAGCTGTGATGTCCATAAATACAGTTTTAACACGAGCGAATGGTGAGTGGTGAACTCCTCCAAGTACTTTTGCTACCCAATCATCGTTTTCTTTAATAAATCCAGGTTCTCTATTAAGAGCTTGAGCATCTGGGAATAAGATTTCAATATCTTCAATACCGTGTTGAAGTACGGCTTCTCTAAGAGATCCGCAGCGTTTAGCATCTTCAAAAATCGCTGTTGTTTCTGAGTGTGTAAGTACGTTACCTTGTTCTTCTGTTTTAGTTTCAAATACATTATGTTTCATAATTGCATCTCCTCCTTCAATTTCCTCATCTGAGTGTTGAGCTTCGTCATCTTCTTCTTGTTCGCTAAGTACTTCGCCGAAAAGAGCGTATACGGCTTGTTTTTGTTTATCACTAAGTGTGTTAAATACATCGCCTACTGTTTCGTCTTGGTCGTCAGCTTCTTCTTTCTTTTCAGGTTCTTCTGCATGTTGAACAACTTCTTTTTCAGCAAGAGCCTGAGTAATCATAGCGTGAACTAAATTCATTTGTTCTTCGCTAAATGCTTCTGTTTTCACAGTTTCTTGAGCCATGTCGCTTTCTCCTTCCTTAATATCATCGTCAGCATGGAATATAGGTTCTGGATCAAGGTATTCTTCTGTGTAGATATAACCTTCTTCTTCCGATCCGTCGCCATGCATAACAACCGAATCAATAAATGCGCCCGGATTAGCTCCCGCTAAAACCAGACTAACTTCACGAATCATTCCATGAATTACATTACTACCCTGTTGTTTGAGTTTGTTAGCGTAAATAGATAATTGATTAACGTCGCCATGCATAACCAATTCTTTAGCTTGTTGTCCAGATTCAGTCTCATTAAATGAACAGTAAGCATATACGCCTTCGTCTCGGTTTTCTAATACAGCGTGACCGAGGACTTCTTCAGGGTGATTATGTTGATGATTCCAAACCAATGGTACTTTTACACCGTCCATGTGTTTGAAGGCATCTTTCATGATGATTCTACCGTCGGAACACAGAAGATTTGCTTTTGTGGCCCAACCTGAAAAATCACATTTTTTCACCATTTTGATTTTCCTCCGTTTGATTTGTTACTTCAGCAACTTCATCGGGATGATTCAAGTTACTATTTCTCAGCTCGTCTGCTTTTGGATCATCGCTAGGACGCATTCCGACAATCTGTCTGATTTCATTGCTTGTCAGTATTTCGTTGCGTGTGAATTTATCTGCGATTTCCGCAATTTGGTTAACTGGAACCAACTTGAACGGATCTCTGAAGAACGCGATTGTTTGTTTTTGCGTTCGAGCTGTTTTTGTTAAAAATTTTCTTTTCATTTCGTCGACAATCGCCGCCACGATCGGTTCTATAGTACGAGAATGATAATTAAGTAATGTCTGTTCATCCGCAGTACCATCTAAAATACTCTGAGTAATGCCTAATTGACTATAGAGTAAGTTAGTAAGATACTCGATTTGTTTCATCAAATTATTCTCAATTGGACGGTTTAACTGAGTGATTCTCTCGGTTCCGTCTGTGTAAGCAATACCATATTTAGAACCTGCTAATTGATCTTCAATGTCTTTACGTCTTGCCTCGGCTTGGTTCTTTCTAGCTTCAGATTTAATAACGTAAGGCAATTGAATAATTAAATCTAATTTACCAGCACTGCTTTGTTCGTCGACAATATCTAAAAGACTTAATTTTCTGATAAGTCTTTTCATAGTTGAGTTAGGTTCGTTAATTACCGTATACAAAGGGTTTTCGACGATAGCAACCATATGTTTTGGTAATAAAATATCCTCTTTTTCACCTTTGTTTTCATTGTAAACTCTAACAATTACATGTTTTGGTTTCCATTCGATAACTTTACCAACTCGCATCGAGTGAATATCATAAGCTCCGGTTATACGAGGATCGAATGATGTTTCTACCGGAACGATCGCAACATGACCTTCGTCAAGCATTGACATAACAACATCTTGCATGAATGCTCTACCAGTTTGATCCAAGTTAGCTTCCAATGTAAGACAGTTGTTCAACGCAGAGTTTACAGTCGACACGAATCGCCCATTATCGTCAACTTTACAATGGGTAATGTTTAAACTAGCAACATCCAAAGCTATTCTGTTATAAATAGCGGTAACTGTAGTTTTTTCATTACCTCTAGTTAATATAGGTCTATCGGGTCTATAAGAATAGCTCGGTCCTACATTTCTATAAACCTCTGTTGGTTCTCTGTTTCTGAAAACGTCCCAAGCATGCATGAGACGGGATCTAAATGATAACTCCATTTTGATTTACCTCCCTATCGTATATAATCATTGATAAATGCATATGCGCCATTTAATTCGGCTTCCGATAAAGAAGATATTTTTCGATCCATCATAGCCATGTACGATTTGTTATGAGCAATAGCTTTTCTAGCTTTTGCAGCCTTTACCGCAACTTTATCGGATTTGATAGAATATCGCATCGCCTTACGACCATATCCAGAACCTTTCGATATCTGATTTGATTTGACTTTGTATTTAGCCGCTTTGTATTTGAGATTTTCGGATTTTTTCTCAAGATTTAAACGTTTAATCTCGTCGCTTGTTTTTAAAGCCTTTTTAGTAAGTACGGCCGCTTTAGCATCATACTTAATAGCTTTAATAGCTCTCTTATTAGATCGTCCTAAATCTCGCTTTGCGTGTATTTTCTCAGATTTTCTCATTAAGTTAGCAGCTCTTTTATCGTAATTTAGAGCCTTTACTGCTAATTTGGCATTAGCTTTGTTTTTAGCGCTAGCTCGTCTAACACCCCACTTCATACCGACAACTCCATAGTGTTGGAGCTCTTCGTCAGGGTCGTTCGATCTACGAACTGCAATATATACTTCATTCATCGCTATCACCTCGCTTTACTCAAAAGCATCTCTGTTGTGTTTATAAGCAATGTAGGCATCCATCATAGCCGCAACTGCGTCGATCTTTTGATCCCTACGTTGTTTATACAGTTTACGGTTACCATTAGTATCTTCTAGAGTAATACAGTTACCCATCGTAAATGACATAAGTTCTTCGTCGAACAAAAGCATTCTTTCTTCCGAGAGTTTCTTCAATTCGCCTAAAGGAACAGATTCCGTCTTAGCGCCCTGTATAACTTTCTCTAAACCAAATGGTCCGTTTTCTCTTTCCCATCTTTCTATGAATTCCTTCGCATTATATGGGTCGTAACCAAATGCTCGAACGTCGTAATCGCATTCGATAATATGGTTATCTAAATCTTCATATACTTCCATCATGTCTAACACTGTACCGTTCAAAACTATCAAACTACCTTCGGCCATAAATTGGTCATACTTAACTCGTATAGCTCCTGGTAATTTGTGCAAGGTCAACTCTGAAATATAGTTTCTCGTCTTAATTCCGAATCTACCATCCGATAATGGGAACAAGAAAGTGAATGAACAGAAGTCATCACCTTGCGATAAGTCCGCACCAAGCGAGCATGGTAATTGCCAATAATCTCTTCTTCTATGGGTAAGTGTCTCTTCATAAGTGAAATAATATGTAAATCCCTCTCTTGGGATTCCGAAACGTTTTGCTAAAATATCGTTAGTTGTAGCTGGAGCTTGTTCCGCTCTGTCTACATCTTGTTGGTAAACTTCATATGAAACGGTTTTTCCTAAATTAGGATTAGCTTTAATCCACATTTCAGGTTGGTTTACTTCATCGACATTATCAAGCTTGTACCAAAAGATAGACACGTGTGGATTCGTGTATTCCCCTTTTAAAATCTTGGCTAACTCCATTTTGATTGTATCGCCGCTTCCGTTACGAACAGTGCCCTCAGAACTAATCGCAACGATTAGATAGTCGTCATTCTTGGATGCTCCCTGCTCGATTGCGCCGATAACATCTTCTCGAACATCTCCAGAAAGCCATTCGTCGACCGTTGCAAATTTACATCTTAAACCTTGAAGTTTATCGATGCTCATTGGACGAATTTCTAACAATGAACCGGTTAAGAAGTTTTCAATTCCTTTCTTCGTACTAGCTAGTTTCTGTCTGTTCGATTTAGAACCAGTCGTATTTTGTAAAGAACCTTCAGTAAGGAACTTATATAATGGTCCTCTTGATCTAGCAATAGCCGTACGTATTGGGGATAATACTTCTTCAGCCTGTTTCATTGTTGGAGCTGTCGTGATCTGATGAGTCGTACTCGTATCAACATTTAGGAAAAAGTTTTGTAAACACGAAGCATACATCGATTTAGCAGCGCCACGAGCCACTATCAGATACTGCTTGTTTATCAAACGTTTCTTGACAGACTTTTTAACATAACGTCCGACTTCGGGGTCGTATACACTTCGTTCAACAAAGTAATACCATCCGAAGATTTGTTCTGCCCACAATTTAAATGAGTCGAGTAAATGTAAATCCTCGCCGTCTGTTAATGTGAGCTCATTTTCGCAATAATTAATAAAACCCTGGATCGCTTGGTCATCATACCAAATTCCAGGGTTCGCTATTAGCGAATCTATTCGATTCATTTCCATTGAAATTTCTTCGCATACCGGTATTTCACCTCTAATTACAGCATCTCGAAACATACCGTAATACTTAGGCGTGGCCGTATTCGATAATGCCATTTTTCTTCTCCTTCTCTTTTAATCAACCCTAATATTACTAAGACCTTTATTCAAATCATTCATAGTCATGTTTCCGATTGAATCCATAACTCTGTTAGTTAATTTAGCCGCATCTTGAACCATGGGCTTGGATATTTGAACGAGTTTAGCAGTACTGTTGTAAAGATTTGAAGCCATGCTACCGACGGCTACAAGACTACTAGCAGTAGCTATT
>JAEIGA010007043.1_pt1 | contig 17105 bp, 15 predicted proteins | sample 9270691 | NCBI WGS metagenome assembly JAEIGA01 (sample SAMN17057246, study PRJNA624740) | gut metagenome | biome: biome; isolation source: fecal sample | host: Bos grunniens | place: China: Xizang | collected 2019
TATCATGGGTGAAAAACTTAATATGGATCCCATGGAAATTTTTAAGCAGGCAATGGAAAACGTTATGCCTGTAGTTGAAGTAAAAGCTCGCCGTGTGGGTGGTGCTAACTATCAGGTTCCTATCGAAATTAGACCTGAAAGACGTCAAACGCTCGCTATCCGTTGGCTCGTAATCAACACGAGAAAGAGAAGCGAAAGAGAAATGTCCAAGCGTCTTGCGGCAGAGCTTATGGATGCGTATAACAATACGGGTGGTTCCGTAAAGAAGAAAGAAGATACGCATAGAATGGCTGAAGCAAACAAAGCGTTTGCACACTTCAGATTCTAATAGAGGTAAATTATGGCAAGAGAGTACGATTTATTGCATACAAGAAACTTCGGTATTATGGCGCACATCGACGCCGGTAAAACGACGACGACCGAACGTATTCTTTTCTATACCGGTAAAACGCACAAGATCGGTGATACCCACGAAGGTACTGCCGTTATGGACTGGATGGCGCAAGAGCAAGAACGTGGTATTACGATTACGTCCGCAGCTACTACCTGTATTTGGAAAGGCCACCGTTTCAACATCATCGATACCCCGGGTCACGTTGACTTCACTGTAGAAGTAGAACGTTCGCTCCGTGTATTGGACGGTGCAGTTGCAACGTTCTGTGCAAAGGGCGGTGTTGAACCTCAGTCCGAAACCGTATGGAGACAGGCAGATAACTATAAAGTTCCTCGTATCGCATACGTTAATAAGATGGACATTAACGGCGCGGACTATTTCCGTGTTGAAAACATGATCCGTGAAAGACTTGGCGCTAACCCTGTTCCTATCGAATTGCCTATCGGTAAAGAAGATACGTTCAGAGGTATCGTCGACCTTATCAGAATGGAAGCCGAAGTTTACTATGATGACCTCGGTAAAGATTTCCGTAAAGAACCTATTCCCGCAGACATGATGGATACTGTTAACGAATACAGAGCGAAGCTCGTAGAAGAAGCAGCATCCGCAAGCGACGAACTCATGGAAAAATATTTCGAAAACGGCGATTTGTCCGCAGAAGAAATTATTCAAGGCTTACGCGTACGTTGTTTAAATATGGAAGCAATCCCTATGCTTTGCGGTTCTTCCTATAAGAACAAAGGCGTTCAATTCCTTCTCGACGCGGTTATCAACTTCCTTCCCAGTCCTTTGGACGTAGCGCACGTTAAAGGTACGAACCCCGACACGGGCGAAGAAGAAGAAAGAAAAACTTCCGACGACGAATATTTCTCCGGTCTTGCGTTCAAGATTGCAACCGACCCGTTCGTTGGCTCGCTTGCGTATTTCAGAGCGTATTCGGGCGTATTGTCGGCAGGTTCTTACGTGTATAACTCCACGAAGGAAAAGAAAGAAAGAGTTGGTCGTTTGGTACAAATGCACTCCAACGAAAGAAAGGATATTTCCGAAATTTGCTCGGGGGATATCTGCGCAATCGTTGGTTTGAAATACACCACGACGGGCGACACGCTCTGCGACGAAAAGCACCCGATTATTCTTGAAAAGATGGTGTTCCCTGAACCCGTTATCCAGCTTTCCCTTGAACCCAAGACGAAGGCAGGTCAAGAAAAAATGACAATGGCGCTTATCAAGCTCGCGGAAGAAGACCCTACGTTCAAAACGTATACCGACCAAGAAACCGGTCAAACGATTATCGCAGGTATGGGCGAATTGCACCTTGATATTATCGTCGACAGACTTTTGCGCGAATTCAAAGTCGAAGCAAACGTCGGCGCACCGCAGGTTGCTTATAGAGAAACTATTCGCAAGGCTGTGGAATGTGAAGGTATGTATAAACGTCAATCGGGCGGTAAAGGTCAATACGGTCATTGTAAACTTCGTTTATCCCCGCAAGAACCCGGCGCAGGCTATGCGTTTGAAGATACGACGGTTGGCGGTTCTATTCCTAAAGAATATATTCCCGCAATCGACAAGGGTATCCAAGAAGCTGCGAAGAACGGCTTCCTTGCTGGCTACGAAATCGTTGACTTTAAGATTGAAGTATACGACGGTTCGTATCACGAAGTCGACTCGTCCGAAATGGCGTTCAAGATTGCAGGTTCAATGGGCTTTAAGAACGGCGTAGAAAAAGCGAACCCCGTTTTGTTAGAGCCGATTATGAAAGTACAAATCATTACGCCCGAAGACTATTTCGGCGACCTTATGGGCAACGTGTCCGGTCGTCGCGGTACGATTCTCGGCACGGACGATCGCAACGGCGCGAAGATTATCGACGCGGAAATTCCGCTTTCCGAAATGTTCGGCTACGCAACGGAACTTCGTTCGAGAACGCAAGGACGCGGACAGTTCACGATGCAGTTTGACCATTATAGTGAAGTACCTTCGAGCATTTCGAAGGAAATCGTTGAAAAACGCGGTAAGAAAGACTAAGTTTTTCAATAAAACGGCTTAAATCGTTCTATCCCGCTGAAAAAGGCGGGAAAGAACGGGAAATTTGAAAAAAATTTGAAGAAAATGCCTTCAAACGATTGCTTATTTCAAAAATTTAAGCTATAATAGATATGTCCATTTATGGATACGGCAAAACGCCGAAAGCATTTATAGAAATGATAGGTAGCTGCGTCCGATTTTGGACAGGTTATCAAAAAAAATAAAAAAAATTATAGAAAAATCGGAGGATTTAATTATGGCAAAAGCTAAATTTGACAGAAGCAAACCCCACGTTAACATTGGTACTATCGGCCACGTTGACCACGGTAAAACGACTTTGACCGCAGCTATCACGATGGTTATGGCTGCACGCGGTGGCGCACAAAAGATGAAGTATGACGAAATCGACAAAGCGCCCGAAGAAAGAGCACGTGGTATTACAATCAATACCGCTCACGTTGAATATCAAACGGATTCCCGTCACTATGCACACGTTGACTGCCCGGGTCACGCTGACTACGTTAAGAACATGATCACCGGTGCTGCTCAAATGGACGGCGCGATCCTTGTTTGCGCAGCGACCGACGGTCCTATGCCCCAGACCCGCGAACACATCTTGCTCGCTCGTCAGGTAGGCGTTCCCTATATCGTTGTATTCATGAACAAGACCGACCTTGTTGACGATCCCGAACTTCTTGATCTCGTTGATATGGACATCAGAGACTTGCTCTCTTCCTACGATTTCCCTGGCGACGACACCCCGATCATTCGTGGTTCCGCTTTGAAAGCTTTGGAAGTTGCAAGCTCGGATAAGCCTGCTGATGAAATTATCGCAGACCCCGCTGTTGCTCCTATTCTTGAACTTATGGATGCAGTTGACAGCTATATCCCTACGCCCGCTCGTGAAGATTCCAAGCCTTTCCTTCTTCCCGTAGAAGACGTATTCACGATTTCTGGTCGTGGTACGGTTGCTACCGGCCGTGTTGAAAGAGGTGTGGCTCGCGTTGGTGAACCCGCTGAAATCGTTGGTTTGATCGAAAAGCCCGTTGGTACGGTTCTTACCGGTCTTGAAATGTTCCACAAGATGCTTGACGAAGCGCAAGCAGGCGACAACGTTGGTGCGCTTCTTCGTGGTATCAACAGAACGGATATCCAAAAGGGTCAAGTTATCGCGAAGCCCGGTTCGGTTGCTACCGGTACGGAATTCGAAGCTCAAGTATACGTTTTGACGAAGGACGAAGGTGGTCGTCATACGGCATTCTTCAACCACTACAGACCTCAATTCTTCGTAAGAACGACGGACGTGACGGGTGCTATCGAGCTTCCCGAAGGCGTTGAAATGGTTATGCCTGGCGACAACATCAACATGAAAGTCGTTCTCATCAAGCCCGTTGCGCTTGAAGAAGGTCTCCGTTTCGCTATCCGTGAAGGCGGTAGAACGGTTGGTTCCGGTGTTATCTCTAAAATTCTTAAATAATTTTAGCTGAACGGACGAAACAATTAACCTAAATAAAAAACAGCTTATCCGTTTGGATAAGCTGTTTTTGCTTATACCGCAAAGGAAAGAATAAGGAGCGGCAGATATGCAAAATTCATCAAAACGAAAACGAACGATAATGATTACGGCGATTATACTGTCGTGCCTTTTAACGGCTATTTTTGAGTTTGTATCGATTTCGCCGTTTAAGCAAACAATTTATAATAAGCTATTGCAAAATATCCTTCCTTTGCCGTTTGCAACGCTTTCCGTTTTGCTTTTAGCCCGTACTTGCGGTTATAAGCTCTTTTTCCGTCCGCAAAAGCTTTTCTGCTTGTTGCCTTGCTTGCTGATAGCAATCGATAATTTCCCGTTTGCATCGTATTTTGCCGGGAAATTAGAGCTTAAATACGCGCAACCGCTTGCCTTTTTTGGCTTTGCCGTATATTGCTTATTCGTGGGCTTATTCGAAGAAATACTCTTTCGCGGTATCTTGTTCGGCGTGCTTACGGAATGCTTTTCTAAGGACAAAAAAGGGCTTTTAAAAAGCTACATGCTTTCTTCCTTGATTTTCGGATTGATGCATTTATTAAATCTATTTACAGGCGCAAGCGTAGGGGCAACGCTTTTGCAAGCGTGCTATTCAATTCTCACGGGTGGATTGTTTGCGTATGCGTTTTTAAAAAGCAAAAACATACTTATCCCTGCGCTCGTTCACGCTGTTTATAACTGTTGCGGTTTGCTCTTTACCGCTGAGCTTGGGCTTGGCTATGGCTCGTTAATCGATTTGCCGACTGCGCTTACAATGCTTTGCGTTTGTTCGCTCGTAGGCTGTTTCGTCGTATATCAAGTGCTTACCTATCCTGAACGGGAAAGAACTGAGCTTTATGTTCGCTTAGGCGTATCAAAGAAAAATTAAGCGTAGAAAGAAGGGTATTATGTCAAGCGTAGGTTTTATGCGTGGCATAATAGCCCGAAAATAAAAGATTTTCTATCACGCGTAGCTATATTGTCTGTCATAGTACGATAACAAAAGGGATAATCTACTGTTTAATTGATTGACAAAAATGGAAAATTATATTACAATATCTATAAGAAAAAATAAGCAGAAAAGCGTTCGTGCGACGAAAGAGAAGATAGAATGAACTGTATTTTTATTTATAACCCCGTTAGCGGAAAGGGGAAAATTGCAAAAAAGCTTGACTTGATTGTGGACGGGCTGAAAAAGAAATATTCCCAAGTAGACGTCTATGCGACCAAATGCGCGGGAGATATGTCGCGCGCGGCAAAAGAAGCCGTAGGGCAATACGACGCTATCGTGTTTGCGGGTGGCGACGGGTCGTTTAACGAAGTGGTGCAAGGGATTGCGCCTTTGAATAATTTGCCTGAACTCGGCTATATTCCAAGCGGAACGGTAAACGATATTGCGCATACGTTAAAAATTCCGAAAAACATAAAAAAGGCATTGAAAATCATTCAAACGGGCAGAAACGAATTGCTTGACTGCATGAAAGTCAACGATGGCTACGCTATGTACGTAGTTGCTGCAGGTGCGTTTACAGGCGCGAGCTACACTACTCCCCAAGAACAAAAAAATCACGTGGGAAAGATAGCCTATTTTTTGGAAGGCGCGAAAAAGAATTTGCATTTTCAAAATTTTGACGTGAATTGCGGAAACGAAGAAATCGGCAAACACACCCACAGCGTATTGATTACCGTGATGAACAGCCGATACGTAGCGGGATTTAGAGTGAATAAATTCGCAAGCCTTCAAGATGGAAAAATCGAAGTGGCAATCGTTCCGCAAAAAAGCAATCCCGGCTTTTTCCAAAAAATCGGCGCGTTTTTCGCCGTAATAGGCTTATTCTTATTCGGTTGGAAACGCAAAGCCAAAAATCTCGTGAGTTTGGAAGGCTCGCACTTTGATATCCAAGTCGGGGACGACGTGGTTTGGAACGTTGACGGCGAAAAGGGGAGTACGGGAAACTTGCGCATAGAAGTCGTGCCGAAAAAAATCAATATGATCGTTCCGCAAAAAATCAAAAAAATTTAAAAAATAAACGAAAACCGCCGACCAAAGCGTTTGCTTAATCGGCGGTTTATTTTTTTTTAAAAAGGATTAAAAGAAGGTAATGTCGCTCCACATAAGGTTGGCGCGGGTGTTGGCGTCGCGGTCAAAATACTGCATTGCTACGCACCGAGAAAGGGTTTCTTCGTCGGGGTATTGCGCGAATAATTGACGTTTTAACTGTTCTTCGGCGGCAGTCAATACGTAGCCATCACCAAAATAATAGGAAAGGTCGTATTCAATCGTTTTCTTGCCTTCTTCGATAAACTGCGCTTGTTTTTCGACGAACCATTCAAACACCGTGTCGCCTGCAATACAGCTCGTATATCCGATATAATCCATATTTCTCACGGCGTTTTCAGGCATAGACAGGAAGTTAATAAACATAGTCGCCGCTTCCACGTTCTTGCAATCTTTCGGGATAACCCAACCGTCAAACCAAAGGTTGGAAACGGTTTCGGGGATTGCGTAATTTAAAAATACGGGGTTGTCAATCGGCTCTTCTTCGTATAAGCCTTGCGCTTCGTCCATAATGTATACGGCATCTCCGCTCCATTGATAATTGACGGTGATTTTACCTGCAATCATATCGTTTTTGCCTTCGTCCGTTTCAAAGCCGTAGAGATTGTCGGTGATTGATTTTAACTCTTTTTTAACGTTATTCATCGTCTTTTCGTCGGTGTCGTTCATCAGCCGAGAAAGTTCTTTTTGATAATCGCCGTACGCCAACAGTCCGCTCGTATACTGCGTTTTTAAGGCTTTTAATTGCTCTTCGTAATACATTGCAAGCCCCACGAAATAAGTGTCGCGAACGTTGTTTTTCGCCGTCGTTTTCTTCTTATAAGCGGGGTTGGTAAACACGTTCCAGCTCGTCATATCTTCTTCGTTTACAAGCTTAGGGTTATACACGAACCCCGTCGTTCCCCACATATATCCCGCCGCGTATTCGCTCCACGACGAGCCTTTGATAGAGTTGTTTTCAAAGGTATGCGAAATGTAGGGGGATACGTATTTTGCATAGTAGTTGGTTTCCACGCTCGTATCGAAAAAAGAAAGGGGGAGCTTTTGCAACCGTCCTTCGGCGGCAAGCTTCATAATCATATATTCCGACGGGCAAACGAGATCGAAATGGTCGCCCATTTTAATCATATTATACAGCGTTTCGTTATCGTCGGCAATACAGTATTCCACGCGGATTTCTTTGCCCGTTTGCTCTTTGTACCACTCTTCAAATTCCAAATACAACGCTTTGGTGGTTTCGTCGTCGCCCATATCGATATATTCCGCCCAGTTAGCAACCTTTAATACGGGACGGTCGTCTTGCGTAGCGATTACGGTTATCGTACCCGTTGCGGCGATTGCTGCCACTAAACCGAAAAGTAAAGGCTTTTTCATTGCTTTTTCCCTCCTTTTTTATGCGCGCGAATATTCATAATCACGACGGCAAGCACGATTAAAAAGAAGATAATTGCCGTGAACGCCCAGTAAGACGATTTTATCGTGTTTACCGTGCCGCCTTTTGCAAGCCCGTAGATGTGCGTGCTAATCGTTTGGAAGGTATTCGGTTTCGTGTAGGCGGCGATAATGTAATCGTCGAGAGAAAGGGTGATGGAAAGCATAAAGCCTGCGAGAATACCCGGCATAATTTGCGGAATGACCACCGAAAACAAAGCTTTCGTAGGCGACGCGCCGAGATCGAGCGCGGCTTCGTATAAATTATTGTCCATTTGTTTGAGCTTGGGAATAACCGACAATACGACGAACGGCGTACAAAGCACCATTTGCCCGACGACGAGCGGGATATACGTAGATTTCGGGATATTCAACGCCACGACTAAAAAGGCGAACGAAATTGCCGTCACGACTTCAGCGTTAATGACGGGGATTTGGTTAATCCCGCTCAGCACCGACGAAGAGCGTTTTTTGGAATAGAAAATCCCGATTGCGCCGACCGTACCTAAAAGGGTGGATAAGGTTGCGACGACGACCGCCAGCAACAGCGTTTGCAAAACGATAGGCAGGGGTTGGTTGTCCATATCGAAAAAGTATTTCCAATGGTCCCAGCTGAACCCTTCCCAGCTCGTAATCAGTTCGGATTTATTAAAACTGTATATCGTGAGCAACAAAATAGGGGCGTAAATGAAAAGAATGATCAGTCCGATAAACAGCCATTTTAAAGAAGTTTTTACTTTTACCATAACGAAGTCCCCCTTCTGTTCGCATCTTCTTGGGCGTTAAAGCCACCCGTAGCCCAAGTCATCAAGAACATAAGCGTAAGCAATAACAGCGCCGTCACCGACCCCATATTCCAAAGGTCGTTTTTAAAACATTCGTCGATAAACGACCCGATAATTTTCGTGTGGTTGAACGTCATATAATTGGATACGACGTAGTTCGTCATAGACGGCAAAAACACCATTGACACCCCGCTCATAATCCCCGCTTTCGAAAGGGGAAGGGTGATTTTTACGAAAGACTTCGCACCGCTTGCGCCAAGATCTCGCGCCGCTTCCAAATAGCTCTTGTCGATTTTGATAATCGTCGTATAAATGGGTAAAATCATAAACGGTAAAAAGTCGTAAACCATACCGAGTATAGTATTGAATAAATTCCAGCCGTTGGATTTATTATAAATGCCTATCCATTCCAAAAGCTCTTTAAGCGCGTTAATGCGAAGCACGAAATTTACCCAAGTAGGCACGATAAAGAGCATTAACAGCCAAGTTTTATTTTTTAATTTACAGTTTGCGATAATATACGCAACGGGATAGGAAATCAAAAGACACAGCAACGTACTCATAAACGAAATAAACAAGCTTTGCAGTATCGTTTTAAATTGTGCGGACGCGAAAAAGGAATCGCTACCCGACCCGCTGAAAAAGGTTGCGATATTTTTAAACGTAAACCCGCCGTCTGCATCCGTGAACGCGTAGTATACGATAATCAAAAGGGGAGCGATTACGAAAATTGCTAAAAACACCGCGTAGGGGATTGCGAGTAATTTCCGTGAAAAATGGGGGCGTGCTTTCGTCATACTTTCTTGCCCTCCGCCACTTTCAAGGTAAGCTTAATTTTATCTTTCGGAATAATCAAGCTTACGCGGTCGTTTTCGTTCCATAAGTCTTCGCAAGCGAGAACGTAGTCTTCTTCGTTTTCCGTGCGCACGATATAACGGTAGTATTCGCTCTTATAAATTAAGGAAATAATATGGCCTTGCGCACCGCCTTCGTCTTCGTTGTCGCTCATGGTGATATCGTGTAAGCCGACTTCCACGTTGACTTCGGTATCCGTCAAATCGAGTTTTTCGCCTTTTGCGGTGATTAAATAGCCTTCTTCGTCTAAACGGCTTCCGGGATACAACTGCGTGACGTCACATTCAAATTCGCCGTCGCCGAATTCAACGGTATTGCGCTTGGTAATCACGCCCGAGAACTTGTTCACACGGAATTTCTTTTTCATAACGTGTATGCCGTCGGGCTGTACCGTAAGTCCAACCGTATCCCCGACGTTTGGCGCGGATGTGCTTTGAATTTCAATTTCGTAGCGACCGCATTGTACTAAAATCTGATAGTGAATACCCTTGAAAATAACCGAAGTCACTTTCCCTTTCAACTGTCCGTCGGCAGGGGAAGTGATTTTTACGTCTTCGGGGCGAACGACCACGTCGACGGGCTCGTTCGGTTCGAAATCTTTGTCTAAGCAAACGAACGCCTTCCCGCAAAAACGCACTTCAAAGTCTTTCGCCATTACGCCAGAGAAAATATTGCTTTCTCCGATAAAGTCCGCAACGAAGGTGTTTTTGGGTTCGTTGTAAATCATTTCGGGCGTACCGATTTGTTGGATAGATCCGTCCGACATTACGACGATAGTATCCGACATAGTAAGCGCTTCTTCTTGGTCGTGCGTGACGTAGATAAAGGTGATGCCCAAGCGTTTGTGCATAGCTTTGAGTTCGAGTTGCATTTCCTTTCTCATTTTTAAATCGAGCGCGCCGAGAGGTTCGTCGAGTAATAAAATTTCAGGTTCGTTCACGATAGCGCGGGCAATAGCAATACGCTGTTGTTGTCCGCCCGAAAGGGTAGATACGCTACGCTTTTCAAAGCCCGTTAAGTCAACGATTTCGAGTGCGTTTTTCACCTTTTCCGCAATCACGTCGTCAGGGAGTTTTTCGAGCTTGGTTTTCGTCTTGCCTTTTTTGTCGGTATACGTTTTTTCAATGCGTTGGAGCTTTAAGCCGAACGCTACGTTTTCAAATACGTTGAGATGCGGAAAGAGCGCGTATTTTTGAAATACCGTATTGACGGGGCGTTTGTTGGGGGGGAGAGTGCTGATGTCTTGACCGTTCAACAAAATTTTCCCGCCCGTAGGCATTTCAAAGCCCGCAATCATGCGCAAGGTGGTGGTTTTTCCGCAACCCGAAGGACCGAGCAAGGTGATAAATTCACCCTTGCGCACGTATAAATTCATATTTTCAACGACGGATACGCCGTCGAAGTCTTTGCAAACGTCGATAAGTTCTATAATTTTCGTTTTGTTTTTATCCATAGTAAGTATTCTCCCGTATTAAAAGTTAGGCGGTGTGGAAATCCATAAGAATTTCGCTTTGTTTTTGCCTTTATTTGAAATTTGGTGGGGCTTGTCCGCCGAGTAATAAAAGGCTTCGCCCTTTTTGCAAACGTGTGATTTCCCGCCAAGCGCAACCGCGATTTTTCCTTCCAAAACAAACCCGAATTCTTCGCCTTCGTGCGGTACGTCTAAGGAAGTGGAAATCCCTTCGCATAGTTCAACCAAAACGGGTTCGAGCATATTCTTTTGCGCGTTAGGCACCAACCAATTAAAAAGTACGCCGTCTGAATTTTTTTCGATAAATTCTTCTTTGGAAAAGACGACCTTTTCTTGCTTTTCTTCTTGGAAGAAATCGGATAAATTGCTTCCGAGCGCCGAAAGAATATCAGTCAAAGTTGCAATCGACGGGCTGTTTAAATTGTTTTCAAGCTGAGATATGTAGCCTTTGGTCAGTTCGCAACGGTCGGCGAGCTCGCCTTGCGTTAAGCCCGTCCGATTTCGCATTTCTTTTATCTTTTTACCCAAATCCATCTGCGCGTTTCTCCACCGTTTTTTTAACTCTCTTCTCGGGTTTGTTAAAAATAAACTTAAAGTTTAGTAAAAATAAACCCGACGAGAAATATTATATTGTAAATATAATCGTTTGTCAATCGTTTGCAAGGGTATTTTTATATATTTTGTGTAGTTAAACAAAAAAATCTCCCGAAAGGGGAGAAAAGAAAAAATTTTCAAAACACGAAAAAAGGGGTCTACCGATTGGCAGACCCTCATATCTATAATATTGCGGAATATTATTCGCTTAGTTTAAAGCGCTGAGTTTCTTTGCAAGCTTCGCTTTTCTGTTGTTTGCGTTGTTCTTGTGAATAACGCCTTTCGTCGCTGCGCTGTCGATAGCGGAAACGGTTTCGGGGAAAAGCTTAGTAGCTTCTTCCTTGTTTCCTGCGTTGACTGCTTCAAGGAACTTCTTGATTTGCGTTTTAAGCGCGGACTTTACAGCTTTGTTTTGCATGGTCTTCTTTTCGATAACCAAAACTCTTTTCTTTGCGGATTTAATATTAGGCATAATGATCTCCTTGTGTTTCCATATTTTCTTGATTTCGTTATTGCGTAGATTATTTTAACATAAATTTATAGGAAAGTAAACTGTTTTTCGGTGTAAAAATACGAAAAAGCGTAAAAATTTAAAAAATTTTCCATTCGGAGGCAGAAAATGAACCTTCCCAAAGGCGGAATTGCCTTTTTTGACAGCGGGGCGGGGGGCTTGACCGTCCTATCGTCGTGCTTACGGTATTTCCCAAAAGGCGTTTTTTATTACTACGGCGACAACGCCCGTGCGCCCTACGGTAATCGTACGGAAGACGAGATTTACCGTTTCGTCAAACAGGCGTTTGATATTTTTCTTTCATTAAAAGCGCAGGCGGTGGTAATCGCTTGCAATACGGCAACGGCGGTGGCGGTGGAAAAGCTAAGAAAGGAATATTCCTTTCCTATCGTCGGCGCAGAGCCGTACGTGCTTCCTACGGCTTGTAAGGGCGGAAAAATATTTATTTTATCCACCCGCGCCACCTACGAAAGCGTACGATATAAAAAATTATGCGCGCGCGCACGCGAAAAAGAAAGGGAAACGGAAATTTTGCCCTTTTCTTGCGACGGGTTGGCGGGGGCAATAGAGGCGCATTTCCCTGCGCTTGATTTTTGCTTATCCGAATATCTTCCGCGCGGTAAGCCGACCGCCGTCGTGCTCGGTTGTACGCATTATATCTTTTTGAAAAAACGCATAGAAGAATTTTACGGCTGTCCTTGCTACGACGGAAACGACGGGATTGCCCGCCGTTTGTGTTCGCTTTTGATAAAAAAAGAAGAACCGCAAGGAAAAAATAGGGACGGGCAACCACTAAGCCGTGTTTTTTGGGAAGGGCGACCACTTGCGCCCGTTTGCGTTTATAAAAGCAAACAAAAAGCAAAAAAACGCCGTATTTTCGCGCAAAAACTTCGTTTTTTCCGTATCTTCTTTCTCGGAAGCGGTAAGACGAAAAATGTAAAAATATACAAACAAATGTTCGTTTCTATAAAAAATTGAAGCGTTTTTTCGAAAAATGGGGTAAAAATCCCAAAAAATCAAAAAAAATATGAAAAATTTTACAAAAAATCCTTGACAATGGTTAAAAGTGGTTGTATAATAATAATAAGCTCACAAAAAAGGCTGGGGGTATTGAAAAGATACCGTCCAAAGAAGAACAAGGAGGGAACGGAAATGGCGGCGCTTTTTTGCGGAATGTTCGAGCATCAATTAGACGATAAGAACCGTTTGCGTATCCCTGCGAAATTCAAAAAGGGCTTGACGGGCGAACACGGCGAAAAGAGTTATAGTTTCGCGCGCGGGTTAAACGGTTGCGTATACGTATTCCCCGAAGAAGTCTTGGAAGAAACGATTGAAGAACTTTCTAACGAAAAAATGGGGGAAGCTTCCAAAGCGTCCCTGTTGTTCTTGGGAAGTATCTACACGGCGGAAGAAGACGCGCAAGGCAGAGTAGTGTTGCCTTCTCGTCTGCGTGAAATTGCAGGTATCAAAAAAGATATTATCACGATAGGACGGGGTAAGCGTTTGGAGATTTGGTCGGCAGAAAAATATAACGCGTATCTTTCCGATACCGACTACGACGAAGAATTTAAGAAGCTGGGGATTTAACGAATGTTGGAGTTTTCGCATAAACCGGTTATGCTCGAAGAGTGTATGCAGGGTTTGGCTTTAAAAGCGGGCGGCGTATACTTCGACGGCACGGTCGGCGGTGGCGGTCATTCCTACGAGATTTTAAAAAGAACCGCGCCGAACGGCAGATTGATTGCAACCGATCTCGACGACGAAGCTATTCAAGCGGCGAGCGCAAGATTACAGCCGTTTGAAGGTCGGTTTACTATTTATAAATCCAACTATAAAGAATTTGAACGGGTGTTTTCAGAAGCGGGAGTGGAGAAAATCGACGGCGCGCTTTTAGATTTTGGCATCTCTTCTCATCAAATCGACGACGAAGAACGCGGATTTTCCTACCGTATGGCGTCTGCGCCGTTGGATATGAGAATGGACCAAACGGCACCGCTTACGGCGGAAATCGTTTTAAACACCTATTCGGAAGAAAGAATAGCAAAAATTTTAAAAACGTACGGCGAAGAAACCTTTGCAAAGCAAATTGCCCGCAACGTTGTGAAAGCGAGAGCGGAAAAGCCTTTGAAAACGTCGGGAGAATTTGCCGAAATTATTCAAAAGAGTATTCCCGCGAAATTCCGCTACGGCGCGCCTTGCGAACGAAAGAGCTTTCAAGCGCTCCGCGTGGAAGTAAACGGCGAGCTTGACGGGCTATACGAACTCGTTATATCGCTTACGAGAAGACTGAAAAAAGGGGGCAGAATTGCAATTTTGACCTTTCAATCTTTGGAAGACAGAATTGTGAAAGAAGCCTTTCGGGAGTTGCAATCGCCTTGCACCTGTCCGCCGAGTTTTCCCGTTTGCGTATGCGGAAAAAAACAGGAAATCGAGATTATCAACCGCAAACCGATTACGGCGAGCGAAGAAGAATTAAGGGAAAATTCGCGCAGTAAATGCGCAAAACTGCGTATCGCGGAAAAGATTTAACGGACTACGCAACGAAATAAGTGGGAAATCAAGAGAAAAACGAAAAGGAGCAACACAGATGAACACGGTATTAGACAAACCTGCAGTAAATACTGCCGTTCGCGACCAAGCGGCGGCATTACATAACGCACAAATTAAAGAACGCTATGAAAGATTGCGCAACGTCGAAGCCGATCAGTTTGCTCAATTCGAACAAGAGTCCCAAGCGCAACCGCGCGCTTCCGTCCTTGCGCCCGAACGCCCCGCGCCTCGCACTAGCGAACAAACGCCGAGCGTGACGGAATATACGAGAAGAGAAGAAGACTACGCGATTTTCACGCCCGAAGCGCTTGACCGCGCTATGGAGCGTAGCGTGCCTACTGCGCCCGTATACGCACCCCCCGTACAGCCTATGCCCGTAGCGGTGGTTGAACCGACGGTTGCGGTAGAAAGGGTAGCGCAATACAGCCTGAGCGCGTTGGCGAAAAAAGTGCTCGTTGCTTTTGCTTGCGTAGTGGTGGCGCTTTTAACGGTAATCGCTATCAATTCCTACGTGATTACGCAAAAAAGAATTCGGGTAGAAAAATTAGAACAAAAACGTCAACAGCTCGAAGAAAAGAACCAAGAAATCCAAAAGAGAATTCAACAAGCAACGAACGAAGACACCATTCGGGCGTTTATCCAAGAAAACGGAATGGTGCAGATAGGTTAAAAATTTTTTAACGGGAGCTTGCCTTATCAAACGTCAACAAGAATTTTCAATATCGGTTTTACGAAAGAGGTTATTTGCCATAGTCGTGGCGATAACCTTTCTTTTTTGTCTTTTAACGGCTCGTTTTTTCTACGTGCAAATCGTATGGCAGGAAGAACTCGTCTGCCGTGCGCTCGACCAATGGACGAGAGAAATCCCCGTCGTAGCCAAGCGTGGTTCAATCACCGATAGAAACGGCGTAGTACTCGTCGAAAACGATAGCTATTACACGGTATTCGCGCGCTCTAACGCCGTGAAAGACCCTAAATCAACGGCGAGCGAGTTGGCAAAAACGCTGAGTCGCGACGAGAGTAAAATTTATGAAAAACTTACGGGCGCAAAGGCGTCCGAGCTTACGATTGCCCGAAAAATAGATAAATCCGCCGTGCAAAAGCTTGCGGAAACGGGGTTGGACGGCGTGTACTATTCCCGCGATAACGCCCGCGTTTACCCCAAAGGGGATACCCTTTGTCAGGTGCTCGGCTTTACTTCCAGCGATAATACGGGTACTACGGGCGTAGAAAAATACTACGATAAGTATTTAAAGGGCAAAGACGGGGAATTGCTGTATGAAACGGACTTAGTAGGGATTGATTTAAAGGGAGCGGTGGCGGCGTACCGCGAAGCGGAAGACGGATATAATTTACGCTTAACCGTCGATTACGGCATACAGGCAATCGTTGAAAGCGCTTTATATAAAGTGGGGCAAACGTATTCTCCGGCTTCGGCAGAGTGTATCGTGCTTGACCCGAATACTTTCGAAATTTTGGCAATGGCGAATTATCCTGCCTACGATTTAAACGAAATCCCGCGCGACGATATTCCGCTACTCAACTCCCTTTCTCGAAATAAAATCGTTTGCGATATTTACGAGCCAGGCTCAACCTTTAAAGTGATTACGGCGGCTGCCAATTTGGAAGAAGCCAGCAAAGGCAATCCCAAAGCCTTTGCGGATAACCACGTCTTTTCTAGCTCCCGCACCCGTTCGGTAGACGGAACGACGGTAAAATGTTGGAGTAATCACGCAAACGGAAAACATACCAACCAACGGCTTGCAGAAGCGCTCAATAACAGCTGTAATCCCTGCTTTACGGATATTGCGCTTTCGCTCGGTACGCAAACCTTTTACGACTATCTTTCAGCTTTTGGGTTTGGAAAAACGACGGGGATAGACTACGGCGGGGAAGCGACGGGGATTTTGTTAAGGGAAAGCGCGGTGCGGGGTTGCGACCTTGCCCGTATCGGGTTTGGGCAAACGATTGCCGTGTCGGGCATACAGCTCGCCTGCGCGACGGCGGCGGCAGTCAACGGCGGGTATTATTATACTCCCCAACTCGTCAAGGAAATCTACGCTGACGACGGCTACGTATTGAAAAAAATTGCGCCGACTTTAAAGAACAGAACGGTGAGCGAACAAACGTCTAAAAAACTTGCGACGATGCTCGAAGGGGTCGTAAAAGACGGTAGCGGAAAAAAGGCGTATATAGACGGCTATCACGTTGCAGGCAAAACAGGAGTTTCGTACTCTTGGATGTGTAGTAATTTATAGATGAGTATTATATACTGTGTATATAATAAAAAATAACTAAATAAAATTTTTGAGTGAAGAAGTCGATGAAAATCGGCTTTTTTTCATTTTAGTAGTAAATTATCAAGCGTTTATTTAAGTATAAACGTTGGATTTTGGTTCAAAGTTTTTTCAATACTGCTTAAAGTTGACGTTAAAAAGGACACGGAGAATTTAACGGCAATCAAAGATAAGTATTCTGAAATTATAGTCAGCTCTCAGGTTAAAACCGTTATAAGTGGATTTAATAAAAAAACAAAAAACAGGGAAATTTTTTCTTGCATGTTTTATTTTGTAACGCTTTTGTAACGCGACGGATAGTATATTTATTATGTTCAAATATTTTTATATTGGAATATTGTCAAAAAAAGACCTGAGTAATCAGGAAATATCATCTAAAGGAGGGTATAAATTGGAGAAGATAGACCTTATTTGAATGTGGATAGCAGAACTTGTTCCCTTATCGGCGACATTATTCTCTTTTATATACGGGCTTAGAAATTTTTTCAAAAAAGGCAAGCCTTTATTTCTTCAAAGTATTACCATGGCGATGGGGTGCCATGCTTTGGGGAGTATCTATCATCTTTGCCAAACACTCACGACGGAAACCATCTTAGAAGGTTTTACGCCGGCATATCTTGGCA
>JAEIGA010007044.1_pt1 | contig 17104 bp, 12 predicted proteins | sample 9270691 | NCBI WGS metagenome assembly JAEIGA01 (sample SAMN17057246, study PRJNA624740) | gut metagenome | biome: biome; isolation source: fecal sample | host: Bos grunniens | place: China: Xizang | collected 2019
GAGATAGATGAGACCGAGCAACTAGAATTTTTGCTCGCAAAAACCAAAGAAAATGGTCTGTCTTTAACTTCGGAGCAAATTCAACTCGTTATGGATGGCGAATTGCAATTTGGTATAGAGCAAGGTTATTACGAAGAAGAATAATATAGTTTCAACAAATTTTCTTCTTTAACTTGCGTATTTGCAATTTTTGTAGTACCTTTGCACCCGAATTAATATCTGCAAAATTATGCTTGCGCATTTACATATCCAAAACTACGCCCTTATCTCCCATCTTGATATTGATTTTCAAGAGGGTTTTGCTGTTATGACTGGTGAAACGGGCGCAGGTAAGAGCATCATTCTAGGTGCTCTTGGTTTGGTTATGGGTGCTCGTGCTGATACGAAAACAATCACTGAGGGCGAAGATAAATGTGTGATAGAAGCTACCTTTCTCGTGAAGGATAGTGAATCAGGTGATTGCGCAAGTAAGGAACTGATTATACGCCGAGAGTTGAATACCAACGGACGATCGCGCTCTTTTGTCAATGATGAAGTAATAACGCAAGCGGAGTTGAAAGCTCTGGCTCGTGAGTTGATAGATATACATTCACAGCACGAGAGTCTGCTTATTGGAGATGATGCCTTCCAGATACAAATAGTTGATTCTTTGGCAGATAATATGTCTGAGCGTGAGTCGTATACCTGCGCTTTTGAACATTATAACGAAGTTCTTCGGCAATTGCAAGACTATGAACGACGCGCTGCTAAGGCACAATCAGATGCTGATTATGTGGCTTTTCAATGGCAACAGTTAGATGATGCTGCTTTATGTTCTGGTGAACTGGAAGATTTGCAAGAGGAGGAATATCGTTTGTCACACGCAGAAGATATTCAGGCTTCATTGTCGCAGGCACTGCAGTATTTGGATGGGGATGGGCATGGTGCTTTGTCGCTAGTTCATAGTGTACGAATAGGGGAGGCAGATGCTGCTCTAGCGGAGCGTCTTGAAAGCTTGAAGATTGAATTGAAAGACATCGTTTCGGATATACAACGATTGTACGATCATACCGAGTTAGATCCTAATAGATTGGCTGCGGTTCAGGAGCGTATAAGTATGCTTGAAACATTGCTCAAGAAGCATCGTCTGAAGACCATAGATGAATTAATGGCGTTGCGTGATGAGTTAGGGGAACAAATGAGGCAATTGTCTGATTATGATGGAGATATAGCGCGTATGAAACTTGAGGTTGAATCAGCAAAAAAGGTTCTAACGGAGGCGGCTGCGGCGCTATCAAAGACGCGTCTTAAAGCAAGCGAATCGATAGCTCCTCGTCTAGTTGCTGATATGCAGCGTTTGGGAGTGAAACATGCCAAAGTAGAGGTGAGGATAGAACCGTTGGCGGATTTTACACCGACGGGTAGAGATGATGTGCAGTTTATGTTTGCTGCCAACCTTAATCAGTCAGTTCGTCGTGTGGCAGATGTGGCCTCGGGTGGTGAGATCAGTCGATTGATGTTGTGTATTAAGTCCTTGATTGCTGATACAAATGCGCTATCAACGATTATATTTGACGAGATAGATACAGGAGTAAGTGGTGCTATTGCTAGTCAGATGGGAGATATTATGCGTCAAATTGCTCACTCAAGGCAGGTAATAGCTATTACACACCTACCTCAAGTAGCTGTAAAGTCGGAGCAACATTATCTTGTTTATAAGGAAGATACAGAGTTGCGTACAGAAACACATATACGCCTATTAACTTCAAAGGAGCATGAGGCGGAGATAGAACAGATGCGGAGAGTGGAGGTTTAAGATATGTTACCATTAGCAGAAAGAATGCGTCCAAAAAACTTGGACGAGTATATAGGACAACAACATTTGGTAGGCGAGGGAGCGATTCTTCGTCAAATGTTGGATAGAGGTGCATTATCTTCCTTTATATTGTGGGGACCTCCTGGGGTGGGTAAGACTACACTGGCTCGGATTATTGCGCGTCAGTTGGAGAGACCATTCTATACGCTGTCGGCGGTAACCAGTGGCGTGAAAGATGTGCGCGATGTTATTGATAAAGCCAAACGCCACGCGGTATCTAATAGCGGATTATTTGCTTCTACGACGGATGATTTAGCTAGTCAAAATGCACACAACGATAGGCGTGCCGTGCTGTTTATTGATGAGATACATCGTTTTTCTAAATCACAGCAAGATAGCTTGTTAGGTGCTGTGGAAGATGGTACGATTACCTTGATTGGCGCTACGACGGAGAACCCCTCTTTTGAAGTGATAACTCCTCTGCTAAGTAGGTGTCAGGTGTATGTGCTGAAATCCTTGACCAAGGATGATTTGTTACAACTGCTCGATAGGGTGTTGACCAAGGATGAGTATATTCGTGGTTTAAATCTTGATGTCAAACAAACCGAGAGTCTTTTGCGATATTCTGGAGGTGATGCTCGTAAGTTGCTTAATATTATAGAATTGGTGGCTAATTCGGGAGTTAAGATAATTGATAATGAGACGGTTACGAAACAATTGCAGCAGAATCCTGTAGCCTATGATAAGGATGGTGAGATGCATTATGATATCGTCTCTGCTTTTATCAAATCTATTCGTGGTAGTGACCCTGATGCAGCTTTGTATTGGCTAGCTAGAATGATTGCTGCGGGAGAGGATCCTAAATTTATAGCGCGGCGTCTTGTTATATCCGCTAGCGAAGATATTGGATTGGCCAATCCGAATGCGATGTTGGTGGCAAATGCCTGCTTTGATACCTTGCAAAAAATAGGTTGGCCAGAGGGGCGAATACCACTTGCGATGGCTACTGTTTATTTAGCTACTTCGCAAAAATCTAATTCTGCGTATTTGGCTATCAATCAGGCGCTTGAACTAGTTGAGAAAACCGGTAATCAGCCTGTTCCATTGCATCTGCGTAATGCTCCTACCAAGCTAATGGACGAGTTGGGATATGGGCAGGATTATCTCTATGCGCATAACTATCCAAACCACTTTGTTAAACAGCAATTTTTGCCCGATGAACTGCAAGGGATTAAACTCTGGCAGGCGCAAGGAAGTCCCCAAGAACAGAAAATGGCAGAGTGGATGAAATATTTGTGGGGAGAAGAAAAATAGCGTTTCTCTTGTATCCCTTTGTTGGGTGATGTCAATGATTTTTTATAAAGCTACTTTATCTTTGATAAGGTAGTTTTTTTGTGTGTTGTAAACTCGTTATCTACTCGATATCTACCCGCTATCTACCCGAGAATAGTTTTATGCGTCTTCTATACCTGTTACGGGTTTTTGACGGGTTTGTATCAAAGGTTTTGAGGTCTTAGATGCACTCTTTTACTTAAAAAGTAAAGTTTTTCTTGAAATTATTTGCAAATCTGCTATTTTTGTAGTACCTTTGTGCGCTAATTGAAAAATAGAATATTTTTATGCAAAATTTTGCCCTTATTGGCGCAGCGGGATATATTGCGCCTCGTCACATTAAAGCGATTGCTGATACAGGTAATAACCTAATGGTGGCGTATGATAAGTTTGATTCTGTGGGACGATTGGATGCTAGTTTTCCTGATTGTTCCTTTTTTACGGAAAATGAGCAGTTTGATCGTTTTTGCTCAAAACAAATGCGTACGAACAATCCTTTGTCTTGGGTGAGTATATGTACTCCAAACTACACCCACGATGCATTTATTCGTTATGGTTTGCGTTTGGGTTGTAATGTGATTTGTGAAAAACCATTGGTGCTCAATCCTTACAATATTGACAACCTAGTGGAATTGGAGCAAGAGACTGGCTGTCAAGCATACACGATTCTTCAACTCCGTTTGCACGATAAGATTGCCGCATTGCGCGAGAAAGTGAAGAACGGTCCAAAAGATAAAATATATGATGTAGACTTAACATACATTACCAGCCGAGGAAAGTGGTATTATAGCTCTTGGAAAGGTGATGTACACAAAGCTGGTGGCATTGCTACCAATATCGGTGTGCATTTCTACGATATGTTGCAATGGATCTTCGGTTCGGTGAAGCAGAATATAGTGCATGTGATGTCTTTTGATCGTGTTGCTGGTTACTTAGAGTTGGAGCACGCCCGTGTTCGTTATTTCTTGAGTATTAATTCCGAGTGTCTTCCTGCTAATGCGGTTCAAGGAGAGAAGAAGACTTATCGTACTTTGTCTATTGATGGCGAGGAGTTTGAGTTTAGCGAGGGCTTTACAGAATTGCATACCGAGAGTTATAGACAAATTCTAGCGGGCAATGGTTTCCGTATTTCGGAGGCGCGTCCTTCTATTGAGATTGTAAGTGATATTCGCAAGGCAACGCCTATTGGCTTTGTTGGTGATTACCATCCGTTAGCTAAATTGCCATTGGCAGTTCACCCATTTGGATGGGATGAGAGAAGATAGCTTAAGTGTTTAGAATTTAGTGTTTAGAGATGATAAAGAGAATACTGATATTTTTACTTCCTTTGTTGCTAGCGTCTTGTGTTACTAGCAAGAAGGTGAACCTGATGCAGGAACCTGGTCAGCGCGGTATACCTGCATATGCCGATACACTTACTTATGAAGATTATCAGGTGCGTGTTGGCGATCGTTTGTATGTCTATGTGTATAGCGTTGACGAGCGTATAAGCAAGATGTTTAATCCTTCTGGGACGGGTATTAACAGCTCGCAGATTCGTCAGAGTGCTAATTCGGGTGGTTCGTATGACTTGTACACCTATTTGGTTCTCGAGGATGGTTCTATAGACTATCCAATGGTGGGCTTGGTACCAGTGCGTGGAAAGACTACACGCGAAATCAAATTAGAGTTGGAGCGTGAACTATCAACATATGTGTCAGGTTATGGCGATTACCAAATGCTTTCTGTTGAGGTTAATATCGTGCGTCGCTCTTTTAGTGTGATTAGTGATCAGGGTAGTGGTACTTTTACTATTCCAAAAGAAAAGGTTAATATCTACGAGGCACTGGCTCTTGCGGGAGGTATAGGTGATTATGGCGATCGTAGCAAGGTACGCATCGTGCGCGAGGTGGAAGGTCAGACTTATGTTAAAACCTTTGATGTTCGTTCAAAAGATATCATTAATTCCGAGTATTATTATATTGAGCCCAATGATGTGATCTATATTCAGCGTATTAAGGGACAAAGCTTCGGTATTAACTCGGTTACTACTACTTTGAGTGTTACTGCTACCACATTGGCATTTGGTGGTTTTGTGTATGGTTTAGTTATGCGAATTATTAATGCCGTAGATAATCATCAAAAATAGGAGGTTGATTATGAGACAGATTTATTACATTTGTTTGGCTATTCTAGCCTTGATGATGACTAGTTGTTATGGCTATCGCCAAGTGGGCTTGCTACAAGAACGCGATGATCTACCACAATATGATTCTGCAGCATACGAACCTTATCGATTGCAGGTAAATGATGAGATTATCTATCGTGTAGTGACTATGGATGAGACTATAGCAAAGACCCTTTCGGCTAATAACAATGGTTCTGGACAATATGCTAACTCATACCGTATCTATTCAGATGGTACGGTGGATATACCATTTTTGGCTCCAGTTAAACTTGAAGGTTTGACTGAATTAGAGGCACAAGACACATTGCGTAAAGCTTTTCGTGAAATTATTCCTGATGCAGATGTTAAACTCGCGTTGTACAACAAGAAGTTTACTGTGTTGGGAGATGTTAATTCTGGTACATACACGATTTACAAGGAGCGTATGACAATCTTCCAAGCCCTGGCAATGACTGGCGATATTATGAATTCAGGCGATCGTCGCCATGTTCGTATTGTTCGACCAAGAGGACAAGGCGAACCAGAAGTGCTTGAGTTTGATATTCGTACGAACACGATTATTGACTCCAAGTATTATTATGTGTATCCTAACGATTTGATTTATGTTAGTCGTGATCCGGGCAGTTTCTATAAACAATCAAGTTATAGTGGCTTCCTAGCGCTCATAACTAGTTCCGTATCGTTGTTGATAACTGTGCTGAACTATATACCAGGCATTTGGTAATTAAATAAGAATTTTATATTTCAATAGATATGACACAAGAAGAAGTTTTGCAAAATGGCGCTATGCCAATTGAAGAAGAGAACTCTAATTTTGACCTGATGGAGTGGGTAATGCGTATCCTACACCATTGGTATCTTTTTGTAATAGCAGCTGCTGTAGCTCTATCCCTTGCGTTTTTGAAGAATAAGCGTGTGATTGAGCGTTATCTCACTACAGGTACGATGATTATCAAGGAGTCTAGTGGTGGTGGATATGGTTCGGCATCTATTATGCAAGGATTTGGCGTGGGTGCTGGTTACACCAATGTCAACAACCAGTTGATTATCCTTGGTTCGTATGATTTGATTGGACGAACGGTAGATTCTTTGCCTTTTATGAATGTAGAGTATATTACCAAAGGCCGCTTTAAGACTCGTAATATCTACCGTAATACTCCTATTTCTGTTGAGTATTCACATATTGAGCAAGGAGCATATGGACACTTGTTTAAATGTCTTGTTCAACAGGATGGTTCTTTGCTGATTACTACATCAGAAGAGGATTTTCCATTTAGCTATGTTGGTCATTATGGTGAAGAGATACAAACATCTCTCTTTACAGCCAAGATTTGGCCTACTAGCGTAATGTTGCGTCCAGGTCAACATATCTACTTCCGATTCCGCACCCGTGAGAGCTTGACAGGAGAGTTCACTAGTCGATTGCAGTTGAATTTTGTCACAGAAAGAAGTACCGTGCTTGGTATTCAATTGGTAGGTGAAACACCAGAGCGCGATCGTGAGTTCATTGACAAACTTTGTGAAATATATCTCTTGCAGAATGTGGAGCGTAAGAATATGGTGGCAGAGAAGTCTATTGCCTTTATTAATGAGCAATTAGAGGTGCTGCAAAAGAGTTTGACAAAGAGCGAAGGCGCTATGACTGATTTCCGTCAGGAGAATAAATTTGTGGATGTCAATTCATATGCAGGTGGACTGATGTCTAAAGCTAGTCAGTATGATCAGCAACAAATGGCATTGCGTCTTAAGGAGACATATTTGGACTATTTGTCTAACTATTTGGATCAAAAGATCGAGCAAGGAGCGGTGATTGCACCATCTACTTTGGGCTTGAACGAACCAATGCTTATGCAGTTGGTGCAACAACTCAATGACTTACAAATACAGCGTGGTGAATTGAGCGAGAAGAATGTGTTCTATGCTAAATACACTACTGATATTGAGAATGTTAAGTCGGCAATTGCTGAAATCGTACATTCAATGACAGCCTCGCTTGATATTGAGAAACGCGATCTCCAAGTGCGTATGCGTGAAGTAGAACGAGAGATTCGTTCGTTACCAGAGAAGGAATTGCAGATGGTGGCTATCGAGCGTAATTATCGTATTGATGATAACTACTATACCTTCTTCTTGCAAAAACGAGCTGAATCTGAGATCCAGAAAGCAGGTAACACTCCTGATAGCGAAATTATGGACCATGCGCGTACTACTTATGCTATGAATAGCAAGGAGAAACGCAAAAACACAGTTTCATATTTGGCTTTTGGTTTGCTTATCCCGTTGATACTGTTGATTTTGTCGGAGTTGCTCAATAACAAGATTCGAACAGTGAAAGAGGCAGAGAAACTCTCACCATTTGATGTGCTAGGTATGTTGCGACATGTCAAATCGCAAGACCCAATCTATGCGCGTAAGAAACCTCGTTCTAGTTATGCAGAAGCTTTGCGTAGTATTCGAATGCGAATTGAGTTCAAAGTAATGCGTAAGACCAATATCACTATCACAGTTACTTCTACTCAATCTGGTGATGGTAAGACTTATATCAGTACCAACTTGGCATCTTTGTATTCGATGACTGGTCATCCAACCCTTGTTATCGATATGGATATTCGCAAGCCTGATGTGCACGAGAAATTAGGTTTAGAGGCTCCCCTGGGTGTTACCAACTATCTTATCGGAGATTGCGAGTTAGATGATATCATTATACATAATGACCAGTTGGGCTTTGATGTTATAGCTGCGGGTACTATACCACCTAACCCAGGTGAATTGATTCGCTGTGAGAAGTTGGCCGAGATGTTGAACACTTTGCGTGAGCGTTATACATTTATTATCGTGGACTCTTCTCCTGTTGGTATTGTACCAGATGCTATGGCACTTATTGAGCAGACGGATCTTACACTCTATGTGTTACGCTGCTTAACTACCGATAAGCGATTCGCTCAACAAACCTTGGAGACTATTGCACAATACCATCGCGATAAAGTTAATCTTGTACTCTCTGATATTCCTACTGGCAAAGAGGGCAAGAAATATGGCTACGGCTATGGTTATGGTCGTGGTTATGGTTACGGCTATGGTTATGGCTACGGCTATGGCGGCTATGGCTACGGTTATGGCTATGGACGCAAGAAGAAGAGCCGTTATGGCTTTGATTATATTCGAACCAAGTTCAATAAGAAGCACGAGGAGTCACCATACAAGTATGTTGATGATGACGACGAGTAGTCATTAAGGCGGGTCCTCCGCCTTATGACTTTTGTCAAATGAATGATAGAATGCAGTATATAGGTATCATACCTGCTCGTTATGCGAGCACGCGTTTTCCCGGCAAACCGCTAGCAGACCTTGGTGGCAAGACTGTTATCCAACGAGTTTATGAGCAGGCAAGTCAGGTCTTAGATATTGTTATTGTAGCCACAGATGATATACGCATCTATGATTGCGTTATTGCTTTCGGTGGGCGTGCAATGATGACTTCTACCCAACATACATGTGGTACCGATCGCGTGTATGAGGCTTATTGTAAATTTCGAGAGCAGAGCACTTGTCAACTGCCGGATAACGAGTTTGTGGTTATCAATATACAAGGCGATGAACCGTTTATTCAGCCACAGCAGATACAGGCATTGATGGATTGTTTTCCAACCGACATTGCTACATTAGTTCATCCATTCTCTAATACGGATAGTTGGAATGATTTGCAAAACCCCAATTATGTGAAAGTGGCTATTGCCAAGCAATCAGCCGCAACATCTTCTACTACAATTGGACGAGCTTTGTATTTCTCTCGTAGTGTTATTCCGTATATGCGTGGCGTTGAACCAGAGCATTGGCTTCAGCAGGGGCAGTTCTATCGACACATTGGTATGTATGCCTACCGCGCAGATATCTTGCAGATGATTACTAAGTTGCAGCCTTCTCCATTAGAGCAACTAGAGTCTCTCGAACAACTTCGATGGTTGGAGTTTGGATTAACTATTCATCTTGCACTCACTGACCAGCATTCAATAGGTATTGATACCCCAGAAGACTTACAAAAAGCAACGCTATACCTCTCAACACTCAATTCTTGATTATGGCACTATCAAAATGGATATTAGGTGGATTAGGTTTTGCTTTTGCAGGACCAATTGGTGCGCTAATAGGTGTGCTAATAGGATCTATATTTGATTATAATATTAATAAATTTGAGACTGAAAAAGAACAATCGGAAGGTAGTCAACGCCAATCCAAGCGTGCGACGCAAGGTGATATTAAAGTGTCTATTATTGTTCTAATCGCCTGCGTGATTAAAGCAGATGGGCGTGTCCTAAAGTCTGAGATTAATCATATCAAACCATTTTTTCTTAATACTTTTGGAGAAGAAGGTGCCAAGCAAGCACTTCTCTTGCTCAAGGAACTTCTAACCAAAGATATTGACCCTGCTGCTGTAGCAAGACAAATAGCTCAATATGTTAATTACTCTACACGACTTGAGCTCCTACATATTCTTTTAGATCTTGCTAATGCGGATGGTGAACTACATCCATCTGAAATCCGAGTAATAGAGCAAATAGTCCAAAATATGGGCATACAGTATGCGGATTATCAGTCTTTATTGGCATTGTATCAGCGTCAGAAGGATACAAACTGGGCATACAAAGCTCTTGAGATTGAACCTACTGCCAGCAATGATGAGGTCAAGAAGGCTTACCGCCGTATGGCTATGAAGTATCACCCTGATAAGGTGGCTACTGCAGGAGAAGAGATTCGCCAACAAGCAACCGAGAAGTTCAGAGGTATTAATGAGGCATATGAACATATCAAAAAACAACGAGGCCTATGAAGATAACTCTACTTGTTGTCGGTAAGACTACGGATGCGCATATAGATACCCTTATACAGGATTACCAAAAGCGTCTAACGCACTATTTGCCATTTTCATTGGTTGTTATTCCTGAACTCAAGAATACGAAATCTTTGACAATAGAGCAACAGAAATTGGCAGAAGGCGAGCTTATATTGCGCCAACTTACACCATCTATGGATATGATTCTACTTGATGAAAAGGGTAGGGAATATCGCTCGGTTGAGTTTGCTGATTTTTTGCAAAAGAAGATGTCCTCTGGCCGTGATGTGGTGTTTGTTGTTGGAGGACCATATGGATTCTCACAATCTGTATATGATAGAGCTAATGGTAAGATCTCGCTTAGTCAAATGACTTTTTCACATCAAATGGTTCGCTTGTTTTTCGTAGAGCAGATTTATAGAGCAATGACCATCTTACGAGGGGAACCTTATCACCACGAGTAATTCTAACCCATCGTTAACTCTAAAAGTTAAGTATTAGTTATTGATTTTTTAAGGTATATGAAAACTATTTTCTCATTTAAGGAAGTATTTGCTCCCAAACTCTTTTCCACCCTCCGTTCGTATAATAAGGAGCGTTTTGTGCAGGATCTTATTGCCGGTATGATTGTTGCGGTGGTGGCTATCCCCCTTGCCATAGCTTTTGGTATTTCCTCTGGCGTTGGTCCAACCGAAGGTCTTGTTACTGCTATCATTGCAGGTTTTATTATTTCAGCATTAGGCGGCAGTAAGGTACAGATAGGTGGTCCTACAGGTGCTTTTATTGTAATTATTTATGGTATTATTCAGCAGCACGGACTCGCAGGTTTACTTATTGCCACTATTATGGCTGGTATCTTGCTCATTCTAATGGGCTTATTCAAGATGGGTAATGTCATCAAATTCGTACCTTATCCTGTTATTATAGGTTTTACGGCAGGTATAGCGGTGACTATTTTTTCTACCCAAATGAATGATCTCTTTGGTATGGGTATTCAAGATGCACCCGCCGATTTTATTCATAAATGGATTTGCTATTTCCAACATTGGCGTGATATCAACTGGTGGGCTTTTGCTATTGGTATCACTTCTTTGTTGATTATCATATTCTCTACAAAGATTAGCAAGAAGATTCCAGGCTCATTAGTAGCTATTGTATTGATGACGCTCGCCGTTTGGTTGTTGCGCGAGTTTGGTGGCGTTACGAATATCACCACTATTGGCGACCTCTACAATTTGCCTACTGGAATGCCTGCTCCACACTTGCCTTCTCTTGAGCTTGCTGAAGGACAGACTTTTATCAAACTAGTACAAGACCTCTTCCCTTCTGCATTTACTATTGCTATGCTTGGTGCTATTGAGTCATTGCTGTCTGCAATGGTGGCGGATGGTGTGATAGGAGACAAACACAACTCCAATACCGAACTTATTGCGCAAGGTGTAGCCAATGTTGTGACTCCTTTCTTTGGTGGAATCCCTGCTACGGGTGCTATTGCTCGTACTATGGCTAATATCAACAACAGCGGTCGTACTCCTGTTGCTGGTATGGTACATGCAGTGATGTTGCTTCTAGTACTACTCTGTTTCGGTCCTCTTGTAGGTATGATCCCTATGGCTTGCCTCGCGGGCGTGCTTATTATAGTTAGTTATAATATGTCAGGATGGCGTGAGGTTGTGGCGCTTTCTAAAGCACCTAAATCTGACTTCATTGTTATGCTTGTTACCTTTGTCCTAACAGTTATCTTTGATCTTACAATAGCTATTGAGATAGGTTTGCTTCTCGCGATTATTCTATTCCTCAAACGCACCAACGAAGCTACTGTCATTCGTGCTTTCTCTGACTCCATCGATCCTACGCTACAAACAGATATCCGTCTTCACGGTAATGATCTAGAACATTTGCAGATACCACCACATACCGAAGTATATGAGATTGATGGTCCATACTTCTTTGGTATAGCCAATAAGTTTGATGAGATTAGTCAGCGTATCGGAACGGATGGACAAAAGGTGCGTATTATTCGTATGCGTAAGGTGTCGTTTATTGACTCAACGGGTATTCATAATCTTGAGCAACTCTTCCATCGTTCGCAACGATGTGGACTAACACTTGTCTTATCAGGTGTTAATGATGATGTCTTCCGTACATTAGAAAAGGCCGGTTTAGTTCAACTCATAGGACGCGAAAATATTCGTAATCATATCAACGGTGCCCTCTCGCGTGCGCAAGAAATTATCTCCGCTTAACCATTTAATTGCATAGCCGTCTAACCCAATGTCCAAGCGTGTACTCATAGGAATGTCTGGTGGAATTGATTCCACTGTTGCTGCTATTCTTCTGCAAGAACAGGGATATGAACTTGTAGGTGCTACTTTCCGGACTTTTGATGTTCATAACGCTAATGCCAATGACAAGTCGTGTTGTTCCGAAGATAGTATCACCGAGGCTCAACATATGGCACAACTGCTAGGTATCGAGCATCATATCTTGGATTTTCGCGATACTTTCCGTCAATATGTGATTGGCAATTTTGTTAGCGAGTATGCTGCAGGGCGTACACCCAACCCTTGCGTGATGTGTAACTCACACATCAAATGGGGTAAACTCTTGGAGGCGGCCGATGCGCTGGGATGCGATTATGTTGCTACAGGACATTATGCGCAAATAGCTGAACATCGTGGACATTTATACCTCAAAAAGGCGGTGGATTCTTTCAAAGACCAAACATATTTTCTTTGGATGCTGACTGAGGATAATCTACGCAGAACAATTTTTCCACTAGGTGGTCTTACCAAGGACCAAGTGCGACAAATTGCTTATGAACATGGCCATGTGGCACTTAGCAAGAAAGCCGAAAGTCAAGATATTTGTTTTATTCCAAACAATGATTACCGCACTTTCCTGTCCGAACAGGGAGTTGTAGTACAACCCGGTCAATACATTGACGCAGAGGGTAGGGTATTAGGAACACATTGTGGCTTCTGTCACTATACAATAGGTCAGCGTAAGGGACTAGGAATAGCTTTAGGATCACCTAAGCATGTCTTGCATATTGATGCAAAGAATAATACGGTGACTTTAGGTAATCATGATGATTTATATACTAATCAGGTGACTGCTCATCAAGTCCGTTTGCGTGACCCACAATGGTTGGCAGAATCACCTGATGTGTCGGCTCGTATTCGCTATAAGTCCCCTGCTGTGCCTGCTACTTTACAAATAGCTCCAATGAACAATGGCCAATCCTCAATAGCCAATCTGCATTTTGAGCAGCCTGTATGGGGTGTAACGCCAGGACAATCGTTGGTTATTTATAAAGACGAACTCCTTATTGGAGGGGGTATTATCCAATAAGTAATATGAAATTTGCATATTCAACATTTTTTTACTAACTTTGTCACCGATAAATAGGAATATATTACTAACTAAAATATTTTTTTTATGAGAAAACTAACATTTCTTCTTTTATCTGTCTTCGCACTCACAGCGTTTGCACAGGTAACAACAGTCCCTGCCATCATTCAAAAAGGCTATGATGGCGAAATCACTATCATCTTCAACCCTAACGAGGGTAACAAGGGTATGGCTGGCGCAAGCAAGTGCTATGCACATACGGGTCTTATCACTAGCGCTTCTTCTAACGATGGCGATTGGAAACATGTGGTTGAAGGCTGGCGCACCAACACCGCTAAAACACAATTGACTAAAGACGGTGATAATTGGAAACTCGTTATTCCTAACATCTATGAGTATTACAACTGTCCTACTACTACGGAAATCAAAAAGATTGCTTTCGTCTTCCACGATGGTGCTGGAGGCTCCAAAGAAGGTAAAACTGCGGATGGCAAGGATATTTTTGTAGAACTCGCTGACAAAGGTCTTGCTGTTTCTATCAATGAATTTGCCGAGATTACATCACTCAATACCAAAGTTACTCTTACTGGTAATGCTACCGTTTCTGCTAGTCTTACGCTCAAGATCAATGGCGAGACAGTTAAGACTGCCACTGGTACACAACTGAAACATGAGTACACTTTTGCTAAGCAAGGTAACTACAATATTGAGTTTACTGCTACTTCTGGATCAGAAACAGCTAGTGCTACTGTATTTACTTGCGTGCCAAATGCTCCTACCAAGGCTAACCGTCCTGAGGGTATTGTCAATGGTATTTACTATGATAAGGTTAACCCAACCAAAGTTACACTCTGTACTTATGCAGCAAGCAAAACGGACCCTGCTCAAAATGTATTCGTTGTAGGTGATTTCAATAAATGGACTATCTCTAACGACTACCAACTCAAGCAAGCTAACGATAGTGCATATTTCTGGATTGAACTTACAGGACTTAACCCTGGGCAAGAGTACGCTATGCAATATGTGGTTGTTCGCGCAGATGGCAAGGTAGTTCGCATATCTGACCTCTATTCTGAGAAAGTACTTCACGGTGACGACAAATGGATCTCTGGCTACAAGAGCAACTATCCTGCCCAAGGCGATGGCTATGTAACAGTCCTCCAAACCAACAAACCTACCTTCAAGTGGTCTGATGCTACACTCAACTTCAAACGTCCTAACAAGAATAACCTCGTTATCTACGAGCTCTGGATTTACGATCACACTCCTTCACGCAACCTCAATGGACTCATCGAACGCCTTGACTACATCGAGGACCTTGGTGTTAACGCCGTAGAATTGATGCCTATCACTGAGTTCGACGGCAACGATAGCTGGGGATACTCTCCTAACCACTTCTTCGCTTTGGACAAGGTGTATGGAACCCCTGACCAACTCAAAACCTTTATCGATGAGTGCCATAAACGCGGTATTGCTGTCATCCTTGATATGGTGTTCAACCACGCTACAGGTCTTAACCCAATGAACAAACTCTATCCTTATGGTACAGACCTTAGCAAAAACCCATGGTTTAACGCTACTGCACCTCACTCTGATAATGTGTACGAGGACTGGAACCACGACTTCGTTCCTACCAAAACCATGTTCACACGCTCGCTTGCTTATTGGCTGACTGAGTACAAGGTGGATGGATTCCGTATGGACCTCAGCCACGGACTCTGCGGAACCAAAGCCAACACTTCTGTGGGCAATATCAAACACTACTACGAGCACGGTGTCAAAGCTGTTTCTCCTGATGCATACATGATTCTTGAGCACTGGGGTGGTAATATGGGCACAGAGCGTCCGCAACTCGTTAATGCGGGTATGATGTGCTGGGATAACACTACCAATGCGTACTACCAAACTGCTATGGGTTGGCTCAAAGATGGTGATGACCTATCATCTGCTAACAAAGATAACTATGTGACCTACTGCGAGAGCCACGATGAGGAGCGAGCTTTCTTCAAAGCTAAACAATGGGGTAATGGTGATCTCAAAACTAGCGAGGAAGCTCGCGCAGCGCGCGTACCTTTGAATATGGCGTTCTTGACTATGCTCAATGGTCCTAAGATGTTCTATCACTTCGCTGAACTTGGCTTCGATTATTCTAAATACCAAAACGCACAAGGTAAATGGGGTAAGAACGATTACGGAATTACCAGCCAATTGGGTGCAGACTACGATTGCAAGATGCAAGCAAAATATCGTCCTGAGGCTTGGATGAAAGCACCTCACTGCCGTCACGCTGCGTTCAAGAAAGTAGGTCAAACTATCCAACTCCGTACACGCCTTATGCCTGAGGTATTCGAGGGCAATCCTACTGCTTCTAGCCTTGGTTCTGGCAAATCACTTCGTACAATTCAATGGGGTAGCAATGTCTTCGTGGCTGGTAACTTTGGTGTAACAGGCAACCAAACCGTTAATGTTCCTTCTGGTACATGGTACAACTACTTCGAGCAAAAGAAGCAAACGGCTACAACCATCACTCTTGCTCCTGGTGAGTATGTTATCCTTACCGGCAAAGAGTGCAAATTACCAGCGATTACTACTGACCTAGAGGATCTTGTGTTCCCAGGTGCAACAGGCGAAATCCTTCCTCCATACAATGTCACTATATATGATCTCAACGGTCAAGTAGTTTCTGTACAAAAGAATGTGGAGCAAGCTAATATGGGCGTTTTGAAAAACGGTCTCTATGTGATACAATATGAGAAGAATGGCAAAACTGCAACCCAAAAGGTAATCAGATAATAAAGTCATTACCTATCATACATCTACAAATAAAGCTGCGTCTTCAAACGCAGCTTTATTTATGCCTCCTCACCTCCTCGCCTCTCACACAAATCGTATACCCTTGCTATACCCTTGGTATACCCTCTCTACCTGCGTGGCGCCGAAAAATCTGCTGATTTTTTGGGTGCTCTATCCTCTCAAAATAACCACGTCACACCGTCACATCGTCACGCCGTTTTTTCTATATTATATATACTTCCTTTATAAAGGGTATATAAAAAAACGACGTGACGCCGCGTGACGGGACACCGCATCACTAGCAAGAAGGATTGATGAATGGAGATAAAAAAATAGCGGGTCACCCCGCTATTTTTTTTTATATTGGTAAGCGCTTGTTAGAACAAGTAACGAACACCAAGGGAAATACCAGAGTACAAACCATCAATGTTGAAATAGTTAAGACGGTTGTTGGTAACACCGATGTTTGGACGCCACTCAACAGAAAGTTGCAATGGGAACCAGAAGTTGTATTCTACACCTACATGACCTACAACACCTGCATACCAAATAGGGGTAATTTTAGCAACCTCTAAACCATAGAGACCACCACCAGCACCTACACCGAGAGACCAGTTCCACTCACCTTTATTGTTCCAAGGAATAGCAGTACCAAATGGGTTTATCCAATCATAGGTACAAGATGCACCGATACCGATGGTATTACCAACAAGAGGGAAGTTAACTGCCAAATCAATCATATTTGATTCTCCGAGTGAGTGTTGGTAAGAAACGTCAAGTCCATAACCCAAGTTCAAACCGATTGCGCGAGGTTGAGCTACTGCTGCAGCCA
>JAEIGA010007045.1_pt1 | contig 17102 bp, 22 predicted proteins | sample 9270691 | NCBI WGS metagenome assembly JAEIGA01 (sample SAMN17057246, study PRJNA624740) | gut metagenome | biome: biome; isolation source: fecal sample | host: Bos grunniens | place: China: Xizang | collected 2019
CCGAGCTGAATCGGTTGGCGATGGCCGGGGCGAATGTGATGCCTCGGACGATTGGCAAAAAGATCACGGTTGACGGCGAAGAGGTTGAGCTCGATCAGGAACAACAAGGCGCGATCACGGAGGCTTATGAGGATGCATGGAGCGAGGGAATTGCCGAGCTGATGAAATCTGATTCTTATGCCAAGATGACGGATGAGCAGCGCGAGGATGCGATCCGCAAGGTGCATGACATCTCCTATGAGCGGGCTTTGCTCAACGGCGGCTTTGACCGCGGCGAGCGGAGCGTGATTCTGGCATCGGCCGTTGGACTCTCCAAGGCGGCGGTTTATTACGCCACCGTGAGCGGGATGGAGGCCGATGTTGACCGAAAGGGCAACAAGATCGAGGGAAGCCGACGCACCAAGACGGTTGCGGCCATTGAGGCGATGACGGATGTTCGCGAGGAGCGCCTTTTGCTTCTCACGGCGGCCGGCTACAGCCTGCAGGCGGGAGATTTCCGCTTTGCCACGGCTGAGGATGCCAAGCGGCGGTTGCTTCGCTACATTGTCAACATGAAGGGTTTGAGCGCCGAGGAGAAGGCGGCTATTGCGCAGATGTGCGGCTTTGAGGTGAAGAACGGTAAGGTTTCGGCTAAGAGCTTGTCGGCATGATGAAATTCAGGGATCGCGATGACTCCTTCCACCGCTTCGCGGTCCCCCTCCCTCACGGATGGAGGCTTTAAAATTGCTTATAAATGGTGACAATAGGCGCGAGGCTTATATGATGGGGAGGGAAATCTTCCTGTCGCGCCCACGTTTCGCGCAGGCGCGAAACGCTAAAAATTCGTTATAAATGGTGACAATTTCGACCAATTTTTATGCTATAATGGGTTACAAGGAGGGATTGATATGTCAATTTCTGTTGTGCCCACGGACAAGCGGGCTGAAAAAAGTGAGCTCACAAGGCTCATTTGTCCCGAATGCGGCGAGAAGGTCAGAGGTGTGGTGCTTCTGAAGGAGAGCCGCGTGGAGGGATTGCTGTTCCAATGCAGGCGCTGCGGCGCTCATCTTTCGGTGACAGCGAGATAACAATTTCAAACACAGAGGCCAAGTGTCCATTGAGACGAGAGCCACATTGCACGAGCATTTCGTGCGGTGTGGCTCTTTTTTGTTCCTCTGAGAAAGGAGAGAAGCATGAAGGACAACAAGTTTGCCACCAACAAGGGCGGCGTGATCAAGGCCCCGAAGGCTACCGGCAAGGGCGATCCCAAGGCCACCGTGACCAAGGGCAGCGATCTGCGCAACGGCACCAAAAAGAATTGAATCACGAAAAGTGATCGAAAGGAGAAAGGTTCATGAACGAGAACGAAAAGGACGAGAAGTTGGGCGGAGCGGCCAATGAGCCGCAGGATAGCGAGAAAGGCGATCAGGAGCTTGGCTTTGAGGTGGACGAGGACGGCGACATCATTTTCCCCGAGGACGAGGAAGAGGATGCAGACGATGAGAGCCTTGGCGACGAGGGTGATGAAGACCACGACGGCGAGGACGACGGCGAGAGTGACCCCGATGAGGAAGATGAGGACGGCGAGGACGAAGAGGCCGAACCGGGCGAGGAAGAGAAGAGCGGGGATGCCCCCGACAATGCTCCCGCCAAGGCGGACAAGGCTGACGAACCCGATGAGGAGAAGGAAGCCCTTCGGCGCGAGCTGGCACGATTCAAATCTCAGACGAAGGACACTTTAAAGAAGCTCGGTGTGAAGGAGAGCGACGATCCCTTGACGGATCTTGCCCGACTTGCGGCCGAGGCAAACAACGAAACGCTGGAGGAATACCAGCGAAAGCGCGCCGAGCAGGAGAGTGCCGACGAGGCGCAGAGATTCATGCGCGCGGCCAAATTCGAAGCCAAGATGGCGGCAGATCTTGCCGAGGTTCACGCGGCTTACCCGAGCACACGCGGTTATACCTCAGTTAAGCAGCTGCCGAATTTCTCCGAATTTGCCCGTCTGCGTGATCTTGGTGTTTCGCCGAAGCAGGCCTATATTGCCGCAAACCCAGACGCGGTGACGGCGGCTGCTGCCGAATCGGCGCGGCAGAGATCGATGAATGACGGCAAGGGGCATCTCAAGCCCGCTGTGCGCAAATCATCGAAGGACACTTCCTTAGTGCTCAGCAAGAAGGATATGGCGATGTATCGCGACACATTCCCCGAGCTCAGCGACAAGGAGATCATGGCTCTGTACAAGCAGGCCAACAAATAAAAAAAGGAGTTGAAAAAACCTATGTTCAGACTTTTGAAAATCGAAAACGCAAGAATGAATGTACCCGAGCCCGAGTATCTCGATGCGAAGGACTCCGAGGTCATTTCGATCGGTGAGGCGCTGACTCTCAGCGCCGGTGTTTTGACCAAGTGCACCGGCACGACCAAGCCCACTCACATCGCAATGGGCGAAAAGGCTGCTGCCGATACCAACCGCCGCATGCCTGCCTGCCGCGTGGAATCTAATCAGGTATATGCGGTTCCCGTTACCGCCGCACCCAAGGCCCTCGTGCCCGGCGCAAAGGTAACCATTTACACCGACGGTCTGCAGGTGACTGCAACCACGACCGATGGCGTGGCTACTGTTGTCGATAAGAACGGTGCCGCTGCTGTCGGTGACGAAATCATTGTCAGATTCTAAGGAGGATACATCACATGTCTAATTTCGTATATAGCGCAAGCTCCGGTCAGAATGACCCTATGTTCGGCAAGTTTATCGCGCCGATCAAGATGCTGATCGAAAACGAGGCCAACAACCAGGAGAAGAACAAGACCATTCTCGATGTGCTGTTCAATGTCGAAAAATCCAACCGTTACGCAGAGACCGTGATGGGTGAGAGCGACTTTGACATCTTCCAGAGCAAGGAAGAGGGCCAGGGCGCGGAGAATGACTCTGTACAGAAGACCTTTGACAAGACCATCGAGCACGTGGAATTTGCCAAAGAATTCACCATCACCCGCAAGATGGCAGACGATGCCAAGTTTGGCATGGGATCGAACATGAGAAACAAGCCTGCCGCATTCACCCGCGCTTACTACAAGACCCGCGTGAAGCTGGCGGCACAGGCGCTGATCAACGGCACTGCATCTTCGATGGTGTTCGGAAAGTCTCGCATCGATCTGACTGTCGGAGACGGTCTTTCTCTTTTCAACAATGCGCACAAATACTTCACAAGCGAACTCAAGGGCAAGACTCAGACCAACTACTACTACGGTGATCTGACCACCTCTCAGGAGAAATTCGAAGAGGCGCTCGGCGTGGCCGCCAACAACCTGCGCAACGTCAAAGATGAGAACGGCGAGACCATGGGCTACACCGCTGACATTCTGATCATCCCCAGCAACAGACCGAAGCTCGAGATGATGGCCAAGAAGATCGTTGGTTCTGAGCGCTCTACCGGCACCAGCAACAACGACATCAACACTCAGTACGGCAACTGGACTCTTGTGGTCCTGGACGGCTGGGAGACCACCGATGATCGCTTCATGGTAATGTCCTCCGAGGCAAACAAGAATCTGCTCGGCAACATGTTCTACAACCGCGTGAAGCTCGACATTCGCCACGGCATTGACGACCACACCCGCAACATGTATTGGAACGGCTATTGCCGCTTCGGTGTTGGCTTTACCAACTGGAAGCACATTGCCCTTTACGTCAACTCTACAGACGCTGTATCCGGCGCTACCAAGGTAGCGTAAACGGAGGCGGTGTGAGATGACCGTTTCTGATCTGTATCAGGCGGTTGCCAAGCTCGGATTTGAAAACTCCTTAGAGGATGACGGTGTGTTCCTTTATGCGGCGAATCGCGCACTGTTGCAGGTGAATGCGATTCGCCCTCACACCAAATTGCTCCGCCTGCACCACGCGCCGCCCGCCAATCTGCTCGGCGGCATTGGTTATGACGTTGTGGAAAAAGGCGAGACGGATCTGATCTACACCGCCGATGGCGCGCGCGGCTATGCCTTCGAGGCAGACGGCCACGGCGCATGCTATATCGAACGACAGGACAGCGCGACGGGCGCTTGGCAAATGATTCGCGATGTGAGCTTCGACACGGACGGCTTTACGCTATTCCGCGGCCTGATCGATGCCGCAGAGGGCGCGGTTCGCCTGCGTTTTGTCGGCGAATATCTCTACTACATTCGCGGTGTTGCTCTTTACGGGCGGCTTCGCTCGGGGAAACCCGAAGATGTTCCCGCCTACGGTGCGACGGTTTCCTATGATCTGACGGCGATGGCCGATGATTTCATGGACTTGGCCGCGCCCCCGATGCTCGACGGGGCTGAGCGGGTGGCGCTTTCGTCGGATTGGTCGATCGAGGAGGAGCACATTCTGCACCTGCCGCGCGAGGCGGCGGGGAATTATCTCATTGAGATCCACCGCAGACCGAAGCCCATTACCGAGGACGAGGATCTGGCAAACAACGGTGCCGAGATCGATCTTGACGAGGATCTTTGCGCGCTTCTCCCGAATCTGATCGCCTCTTATGTTTGGGCAGACGATGAGCCCGAAAAGGCGCAATACTATCTCTCGCTTTACCGCGAGCAATCTTACAGCATTGAGGCAAAGAAAAAGAAGCTTGCGCCTCCCAAATTTGTCAGCGTGAACGGATGGTGAAACTCTATGGCCAACAAAACAGCAAAGAATCTGCTCGGTGACAGTGCCGTTTACAATCGCTATTTCGGCGATTTCCGCGGCGTTGACTTTTCGAGCGATCACACGCAGGTGCATGAGCAAAGGTTGGCTTATCTATGCAATATGTACCGCGATTACAGCTCCGGACAGGGCAAGGCCTTGGAGACCATCCCCGGATTTCGCAGAAGAGTAAACCTCCCCGACGGCGGGGAGGTTTATGGCATCCACCGCTTTGGCGGCGAGGTCGGCAAAATCCTGATCCACGCGGGCAAATATCTCTACCTGTGGCATAACTACCCGCTGAGCATTAACGTCGATCAGACGGACGCTATTCTGCTTCCTGAGCCATCCAGCGTTGATCAGCATTCCGGGCAGAGCATTTTCTATATTCCGCTTGAAGACAATGTGTCCAAGATCATTCGTGTGATCAACACGATGACCAAGGAGCCGATCGGCGTGGCTGAATTGGAGGGGCGCATGCTGAAGATCTCCAGCCTGTTTTTGCGCGAGGGCGATTCGGTGACAATGGTATACCACGAAGGCACCTTGACTGCGGCGGATGCGATCTATGCGGACATGGCCGAGCGGGAGAGCCGCTCCTTTATGTTCAACAACCGCCTTTACCTCATCGATGGAAAGAATTATCTTGTTTACGACGGCGAGAGCCTTCGCCATGCGGCCGAGGATGCTTATATTCCGACGACCTATATCAACATTATTCCGAGCGGGGAGAATGCGGATATCGGCAAGGAATATGAGCAGCGCAATCTGCTCACGCCTGCTTTCAAGCACACCTTTATTGCCGACGGCTCGACCAAGGACTTTTACATGAACGAGGCAGAGCTTGACGGCATTCGCTCTGTCAAGGTTTACGGCGAGAAGCTGGCAGAGGATGCCTACACCGCCGATCTTGCCAAGGGACTGATCACCTTTACCACGGCGCCCAAGAAGCCGCAGGATGCAGAATATCCCGAATTCCATGCGGGTGTTGAGATCGTGGCAGAGAAGGCGATCAGCTCGGTATCGGGCATCACAGAGGATGCAGGCGACATTCCCAATCTGATCTCAGCTTGTCGCATCTGCGCTATCTTTGATAACCGCGTGTTCCTTTCGGGCAATCCCAAATATCCCAACCACATTTTTTGGTGCTCGCTCAATTCGACGGGCTATGCCGATCCGTCATACTTTAGCGTGCTGAATTACGTGCAGGACGGTGTCGACCGCGCACCTGTGACCGGTTTGGTACCCGTGGCGGATTCGCTCATGGTGCTCAAGGCTGACACGGTGCAAGACGGCTCTGTTTATTTCCACACACCCATGGACACGGGCGAGGATCTTCACCCGCGCACCTATCCTTCGACGCGCGGATTGGCGGGCATCGGCTGCCTCGGTGCCAGCGTGAACTTCCTTGACGATCCCGTTTTTGTTTCCCGCCTTGGTGTTGAGGGTGTCGGCCAGCTTTCGGTTCGCTATGAAAGAGCCATCGAGCATCGCTCCTCTTTGGTGGATGCCAAGCTGGTCAACACCGATCTGCAGCACGCGCGGCTCTGCGAGTGGAACGGCTATCTGGTGCTCTTGGTTGACGGCTGCATGTATCTTGCCGACAGCCGACAGCGCTATGAGGCCACGGGCGGCATGCAATACGAATGGTATTACTGCGAGGGCATTGAGATTTATGAGGGGCAATACCCCGAATTTGTTTATGCCAAGCGGCTATATCGAGAGCATGAGGGCATGGAGCTGGATTGGTGCCCCGCATGCGGCCGCCCTGCTTCGCAATGCACCTGCGCTGATGGCGGTTCCCCCATCAAAATCCCTTTGGTGGCGGCTGACAATGTTTATGACGGTGAGCTTTACACCTACCGAGATCTGACGGGTCAGGTTGTGAATCCGCCCGATGAAGACGGTCTCGAGAGCGCTGATGTTTGGCGCGAGCTTGTAACGGCTGAGATCGAGGGCTCGGCATACCGCATCGAGGTCTATTACACCGTTCATCCCATCATTGATGCGGCGAGCGGGGAAGTGATCAAATATGAGGCGCTTTTGTGCGAGGCTCCCGGCAACAGCATTGGCGGCATTCGTCATCCCGCCAAGACGGTGACAACGATCGACAGCAATCTGTTTTTCGGGACCGATCACGGCGTTATCTGCTCCTTTAACTTCGATCAGAGACAGGAGGACGGAAGCTTTCCCTTTTCTTCTTACCACTTCGACGGTCGCACCATTCTTTCGGGCTGTGCGACACGCATGGACAATTGCGGCATACCGCATTTGACCAAAAACACGGTGAAGAAATCCACCGTGGTCAAGACAAGGTCCTTCCGCCGCTCTTCGGCCAAGATCAAGGTGCGCACAAACCAAAAGCCTTATGCGCAGATCGCGCGCATCAACTCCACCGTTTTTGATTTCGAATCGGTGGACTTTACCGATTTTTCCTTTGTGACATTGGATCAGTCGCTGTTTGCGGTGCGCGAGAAGGAAAAGAAATGGGTTGAGAAGCAATACTACGTCTACTCTGACGAATACATGAAGCCTTTTTCACTCTACTACATCAGCTATCGCTACCGCGTGGCGGGGCGCTACAAGCAATGATCCGGGAGGAGATCTATGAAAGAATTTCAGAATATCACAAAAAAACAGATCGAGCAAAACGGCGTGCAGGCGCTCTCCGACCGCCCGAACAGCGTTGGCGCTTACGGTTCAGGCGGCCTCTCTCCGCTTGAGCTGAAGCTTGCCTTTGACCGCCTGGCCACGCTGATTGCCGAAAAGATCAACGAGATCCACAAGGTTTTGGCCGGCGACGAGGCGGGGCAATATATTTCGGTGCAGCTTCAAAAACATGGCATTGACAATCTGGGGGCGCTTGTTGACACCATTGAGAGCGGGAAGCTGGCAGATATCATGCAGCTCACACCTTCGGCGGGAGCTACCGAGAAGGAAAGCCTGCTGAATATTATCCATTCGCTGGCGAGATCGCTTGCCGATGTGCAGGAGGCTTTGCGTGATGTTGACGGCATCAAGAATGCGATGGAGCAGATCGAGCAGATCCGCGATATGATCGAGAATATTCCTTACTTTGAGGAGAAAGACCCAACTGTGCCCGATTGGGCAAAACAGCCTAACCCGCCAGCCGAAAGTGACCCCACCGTCCCCGCGTGGGCGAAGAAGGAGAACCCGCCAGCTGAAAGTGATCCCACCGTACCCGCGTGGGCGAAGAAGGAGAACCCGCCGACACCCGCCGAGATCGGTGCCGCCCCTGCGCACACATGGGGTACGGAGGATATAGAGGCGGGAAGTCCGAGTACAGAACCGACAGGCACGCTTCACTTGGTCATTGAGTAAGGGGGCGAGGATATGGCAAAGAAAGCCCTATTGACAACCGATGACGGCATCTATCACAAGGTCAAGAAGGGATTTTTGACGGATGATAATTCGGTGTATCGCAAGGTCAAGAAAGCATTCCTCACGGTCGGCGGCGTTTACAGACCTTGTTGGAGCGGGGGAGAGTTGGCGTATTGGGGGACGGCTGAGGCGTTGAGTTCGGTAAGCGAAGCTTTAGCCGCAACCTCTGTTGGAAATTATGCTTTGTTTGGTGGGGGTCGTAGTAATAGTAGTTATTATTTGAACACCGTAAATGCATATGACGAGTCACTCACAAGGACTACTCCAACACCATTAAGTGGGGCAAGAGGATATTTAGCCGCAACCTCTGTTGGAAATTATGCTTTGTTTGGTGGCGGAACCGATAGTTCAAATCGGGACATCGTAGATGCATATGACGAGTCACTCACAAGGACAACGGTGACACCATTGAGTGTGGCAAGAGGATATTTTGCCGCAACCTCTGTCGGAAATTATGCTTTGTTTGGTGGGGGCTCTGCATATGCGTCTCGCATGGACACCGTAGATGCCTACGACAAGTCGCTTACAAGGACTACTCCGACACCATTGAGCGTGGCAAGGAACTATTTTGCCGCAACCTCTGTTGGAAATTATGCTTTGTTTGGTGGCGGTCTTTACAGTAGTGGTCGGACGGACACCGTAGATGCATATGACGAGTCACTCACAAGGACTACTCCGACACCATTGAGCGTGGCAAGATCCTATTTATCCGCAACTTTTGTCGGAAATTATGCTTTATTTGGCGGCGGTAACGCCGCTGACGGTATGCGGGACATCGTAGATGCATATGACGAGTCACTCACAAGGACTACTCCGACACCATTGAGTGTGGCAAGGTACTATCAAGCCGCAACCTCTGTCGGAAATTATGCTTTGTTTGGTGGGGGACACATTGGTGGAACAGGTGGCGAAAGAAGTGATGTGGACGTTTACGATGAGTCACTCACAAGAACAACAGCGGCATCGCTTAGCAATGCAAGAGCAACCCTTGCCGCAACCTCTGTTGGAAATTATGCTTTGTTTGGCGGCGGTTTATATAACAATAGCAGAAAAGGTACGGTTGATGTTTACATTGTCGCTTAAAACGCGAAAGGAGAAATAAAAATGAGATACGCAATTTGGAACAAGAAAGACCCCATCCTCACCCCTGTCGGTGAGGTATTGACCGCCGAGAAATGGATCGAGCGTTACCCCATCGCGGGTGTGTCGTCCATCACGGTCGTATGCGCGGGCGGTGAGATCAACGGCGGTTTCTTCGGCACTCTCGGTCAGATGGTCGAGATGTACACCAAGGAAGGATGCGACTTCTCCAAGTGTGTGACCCCCGAAGATAAGCTTGCCGCTATCGAGGCTTTTGAGGATGAGAGAGAAGCCAAGGCAAGAGCGGAGGCTAAAGCCGCCGCCGAGCGCGAAGCAGCCAATGCCGAGATGAATGCCATGTCGATGGCAAGCATTGCGGCGCAGTTGGAATATCAGAATATGATGACACTTGAAGATGTGGAGGGTTGATCATGAGCTTTGAAAAGGTAAAGTACAATTACGAGGCAGGGCTTTGGAGCAAGCCCATGGTGAAGATGGCTGTTAAAAAGGGTGTTATCACTAAGGAGCAGTACAAAGAGATCACGGGCGAATGGTATTGATAGGCGGTGGATTTATGGAATATCAGCTGCTACATAACATGACCGGTGTGCTTATCAAGAGGACACCGGAGCTCACCAACAAAAAGCTACGATTTTTCTTTGCTCTCGCCCCGGATGGGGCAATGGCTGTGTTTACTACCAACCGCGGCGAGATCTACCGTGACATTACGGAAGGCGTCTGCGAGTTGGATGCTTTTTCGATTGAAGGTGAGATCGGCGTGACGGTGGCGCAATTCGAAGGACTTGCGGATGCCAAGAGGTGGAAATGCGACGGACTTGTGATCCATCATCTATCGAGCGGGGAGGTGCTTGTCGTACCCTCTGACGGGAATCTTTCCGAGGAGGTTGCAAAGCTTCGCGTTCGTTTGGATGAAGCCGAGCAGGATCGCCTTCGCTTGGGCGAAGAAATTCAAGAGCTCCGCGCCATGTATCAGAAGATCATGGACGGCTACAACATTGTTTGAGGAGGATATTATGAAAAAGATTTTGTGCTTTTTGATGTGCGCTTTGGTGCTCCTGGCGATCGGCGCTATGCCCGCTTTTGCGGAGGAGATCTCCGAGGACGCTGTGGCCGAGACGGACTTTGCCGGCACCACGGTTGATCCCGAGGTTGACAAGGAAGTTGACGCGGAGGATGGCACCGAGGATGCGATCTGGGAAAACCCTTCATTTTTGGGAAGAATGGATGAGTTTTTTACAAAATACGGCAGCGAGGTTAGGACCATTGGCTACTACCTTCTCTCGGCGGTCGCTTACGCTGCATACTTCGTCTGGCATAAATTGAAAAACAAGGACATCAAGAATGATTTGAAAAAGGTGATCAGCAACACAGGAGAAGTGGCGGTGTCGCAGGGAGGCGTTGTCGGCGCGGCCAACGGTCTGATCGAAGGCTATAACGCGGCATCCAAAAAGATCGAGAAATTCATGCAGTTTTATGCGCAGTTCGAGGAAAGGGAATCCGAGCGGGATCTGTTTATGTCGCGCCTGATCGTGCAGAATCAGGCGATGCTGGAGATCATTCAGACGGCATATGCCAATTCGCAGCTGCCGCAGGGAACAAAGGATCTTGTCATCTACAAATATGCCAAGTGTCTGGCCTTGACGGATGATGAGGAGAAGCTGGCCGCGATGATGGGCTTGATCCATGCGGAGCTGACACCTGCTGTTGAGGCTGAGGAATCTGCTGCTGAAGTTGAGGAGGCGCAGGAGGTTGAGGCATGACGAATTCCACCAAGGGCTCGATCATGAAAAAATCGGCGATCGCCATGGCCGTCGGATGTCCGATCGGAGCGGCGGCAACGCAGTTTCCCGTTTGGGTGCATGAATCCGCCGAGGCAACAATGTCGGGCATGTTCCTTGTCATTGTGTTGTTGTCCTCGATCCCGATCTTTCGCTTGATGCGCGATCGGCTCAAGTCACCGTTTATGCCATTGCTGTGGATCGCCTTTACTGTTGTATTGCTGGCGTTGCGAGCGATCATTGACGATCTGATCCTGATCGGCGGCATCGCATCAATATCCAACACGGCTGGATGGGCGCTCTACAAGGGCGGCTGTGCGGTTGAAAAAAAAGAGGACATTGAACCGGAAGAGGAGAGGTAAGACATGGCCATGGAAAAATTGACGTTCGGACAGGACGCGAGCGGGAATCCGCCGACTTTTGAAGAGCGCACGCTGCGGGCTCAGCATGATCGCAAGAAGCTGAAGAAAAGTGCAGTAAACAATGCCGGATTGATGATCGGCGCGATGATGGTGCTGGTCGCGATCATCTTCCTGACGACCGAGGTTCACATCGGATCGTTTGTCGATGTTGTCAAGATGGGACTCACGACGCTGATGCTGCTGTGGTGCACCTATTTTACCTATGTGGCTTGCTCCGACTCGGGTACCCGAGCGGGATTGGCCAGCGACACCTACATTAACGCCACGGCCGCCTACAAGGACGCCAAGGATGGCTTTACTGCGCTTGGATATCAGACACGTCTCCCCGAGTTTTGCCGCTCCTACGTAGCCACGGAGCTTGAGGAGGCGCGCAGAGCCATATTGATGGATGTGGACATTCCATACGAGCTATACCTTGAAAAATACATTCGCCGCAGATGGCGGGATATATGGCGCGATCGGGAGCTGACGAGGCGACAAGCTTTCGCGATCATTCGCACAAATAACATTCGCCCCATCCACCTGACGGCAAATATGATCCTGCCATGCGGTCATGCGGGCCACATGCGAAATCCGCTGGGGTTGAGCCCCGAGAAGAAAAAGCGGATTCAGTTTGCTTGGAAGCTATTCACGAGCACTCTGACCTCGATGTTTGCGGCGGCTCTGATTGTAGATGCTATTCTGAATCCGTCTTGGGGCATGTTTGTGACGGTGGTGATCAAGGTTTCTATGATCATCTTGAACGGCTATTTCGGCTACAAATTCGGATTTGAAAATGTAGTGGTCGACACGGTGCACTACATGGAAGGCCAGCAGGACTTGATCCGGCAGGCTATTGAATACTGTGACACAAATCAACAATCTGAAGCGGCTTGACGGCCGCTTCACTTGCACTTTAGAGGGAGTGTGAATATTATTGACACGGGTGAGGTATACTTCGATGACCTCGGCCGAGATGAAGGCTGTTCGCGAGGCGGCCAACCTTTCGGAGACTCAGGACGAGATCTTTACTGATCTTTGTCGAGGGGATCTATACAATTATGCGATTTGCCAGCGCAGAGCGATCGATGCGCGCGCTTTTTATCGCCAAAAGAAGCTGATCGAGGAAAAATGTGCGCGGGTACTGCCTGCGCTGGGGATGGATTATTTGCTGTCACAAAAATGATATAAATGTGCAATAAAGGTGCTATAAAGGTGCCATAATGTTGCTACGTTGGGAAAGCCCTTCTGCGATATGATGTATATGCGAGGAAAGCTCGCAAATACAAATCGCAGAAGGGCTTTTTCTGCAATAAAAGCAAAAACCAAGGAGGCATGAAAATGTGGAAAGAATACAACCCGAATCCGACGCGAAACCGTGTCGGAGACTGCACTATACGCGCATTGACCATAGCATTGAAGCAAGATTGGGATACCGTATTTCTTGACCTTGCCGTGCACGGATTTTGCCTCGGGAATATGCCGTCAGCCAATCATGTGTGGGGCGCATGTCTTCGCAGCCACGGATTCGTACGGCATGTCATTCCAAACGAGTGCCCCGATTGTTACACGGTGGCAGATTTCTGCCGCGATCACCCGATTGGCACCTACATCCTGGCGATAAACGAACATGTTGTCGCGGTGGAGAATGGAGATTGGTATGATTCCTGGGACAGCGCGGGAGAGATCCCGATCTATTACTGGGAAAAAAATAATTAAATTGAACAGAAAGGATAATGACGATGTACGGATACTATGGCGGTTATCAGCCCTATTTCACCCCGAACATGAACGATCAATTTGCACAACAGCGAGGCGCACAGATGGCACCTTCGCCGATTGTCCCGCAGAACCCCGCATTCACATCGAACGCCACGCAGAACGGCAACGGCGGCTTGATTTGGGTGCAGGGGGAAGCGGGCGCGAAGAGCTACCTTGTGGCGCCCGGTACCAATATTATGCTCATGGATAGCGAAGCGCAGGTGTTTTACATTAAATCGGCAGACGCAAGCGGCATGCCGCTCCCGTTGCGCGTGTTTGATTACACCGAACGTGTTGCAACCCCTCCGCAGGCCGCAAATCCTGCCACACAGGCCGCGAACGCATTTGACCCGTCCAACTATATCACCCGCGATGAATTTGAGCGCAGGATGGCATATGCCGCTTCTGCGCGCGTGAATGGCGAAAAGGAGGAAAACGAAAATGGCTAATCCTTTGTTTAACACACTCGGAGGAAATGCACCGGCAATGAATGACGGCGGCTTTTCTCAAATGATGGCGCAGCTCAATTCCTTCCGCGCTTCGTTCCGCGGCGATCCGAAAGCGGAGGTGCAGCGGCTTCTGAATTCCGGGCAGATGACTCAGGGGCAGTATAACCAGCTGTCCCAGATGGCAAATCAGATCATCTCCATGATGCCCAGGCGTTGATGTATACGGCTGTCGGTGCACAGATGGCCGTTTGCATATATTCAAAACAAAAATCTTAAAAAGAAAGGAAAAAACAATATGTCTTATACTACTTCTGAAATGTCTCCCGCTGACATCCGCGCATGTACCGAAGGCAGCAATGGCGGTAACGGCGGCTGGGGCTTTGGCGGCGATGGATGGTGGATCATCCTCCTGTTTCTCTTTGCCGGCTTTGGCGGCCGCGGCTTCGGCGGCTTTGGCGGAGGTGGCGGCGGTTATGGCGGCTATCCTTGCGCGACGCAGGCTGACGTCCGCGCGGCTGTTGATCAGCAGACTTTGATCAGCAAGATCGATCAGCAGACCTACGGCCTCTCTGATGTGTTCAACAGCCTCAACACCAACCTCAACAACAACTTCCGCGGCATCGATAATGCCATCTGTAACCTCGGATATCAGGGCGCACAGCACGCGAACGATATTTCTCGTCAGCTTGCTGATTGCTGCTGCGATATCAAGGGCGGTATCAAGGATGTTGCATACGGCAATGAGAAAAATTCTTGGACTATCTCCAAGCAGATTTCCGACTGCTGCTGCGATATCGAAAAGATGAACATGCAGAACCGTTTCGATGCGCAGGTGTACAATTGTGGTACCCTTCAGGCGATCGATAAGCTCGGTGACCGCATCATCGATTACATGTCCGCCGAGAAGACTCAGGCGCTTCGCGACGAGAATCAGGCTCTCCGTCTGGCCGCATCTCAGGCTCGTCAGAATCAGTATCTGATCAATGAGCTGAGACCTTGCCCCGTACCCGCATACATCACTTGCAACCCCTACGCAGCGTCCTACGGCTTTGCAGGATACGGCAACAACGGTTGCGGTTGCTCCGGCGGTGGCGGTTTCTGACAACCGAACATAATCAGCTTTTCGCCCCGAGCGAAATGGTCCCCTTATAGGGGATATTGACAAGAGCGGTGGGGCAATCGCCTCACCGCTCGTTTTATTAAGAAAGGATGTGAAATCATGGCATCAGAATACAGCAACGTACCGCTCCAAACTGTGGATGTGGACGATAATGTACTTTTTGAAAATGGCTCGAGAGCCTGTCGAAAAGGATTCGTCCAGCATCGTGAGGGCTCCGGTATCTTTACTCTTCGCGGCGTAACGAATCAGTGCCGCGCTACATACCTTGTGCGATTCAACGGCAATATAGCGATTGCCGCGGGAGGCACTGTAGAACCTATTTCTATCGCACTCACAATCAACGGTGAAACGCTGGGCAATGCACTCGCAACCGTCACGCCCGCCGCTATTGGCGATTTCTTCAACGTTTCCGTGGCGACATTTATCGACGTGCCTTGTGGCTGTTGCTTGTCTGTCTCCGTTAAGAATGTGAGCGATACTACGGCGATTGATGTGACGAATGCTAACATCATTATCGACCGTGTCGCATGAAGGGAGGATAACTCATGCATAAAATCAAAGAAAAACTGATGGAGATCCTTGATGAATATGAGGATCGTGCGCGGAATAACCCCGATGGCCGCCTTTCCGATATGGAAATTCAGAAGATCCATATGCTGACCGATACCGTCAAAAACATCTGTAAGATCGAGATGCTTGAAGACGGTGAAGGCTACAGCGAGCGGGTAGATGGAGATAGCCGGAGAGGATATAGCCGGGAGGGGTACAGCCGCGATGGTGAATGGATGGCTCGCGGCGGTTATGGCGGCAATTCTTATCGCGAAGATGGCGGGAGCAGCTATGATGAAGGCGGTAGCTCCTACGCTCGTCGAAGACGCGACAGCATGGGCAGATATTCCCGCGCTGATGGCAAGGAGAGCATGGCAGAAAAACTCCGTGAGATGATGCAGGAAGCCGAGGGCGAAGAGCGCGAGGCGATCCGCAAGTGTCTCAAATCGATCGAAAACGCATAACGCGGCAGGCGGGGGCCTTGTGCCTCCGCCTGTGTTTTGCGCGGTTTTTGGCATTGTTTGTACCTTGAATGTACCTAATGATTAAAAAACATCTATATATTGTGTTGAAACGTGGTATAAATGGCTGATATATATGGTTAAATAGAGTCCCTATGTCTCCACCAAAAAGGCACTAAATGCGAAATTTAGTGCCTTTTTCTGTATTTATGTAAAAAAATCGTATGTTTGTTTGTGCAATGTGCTGTTGGTAGTTTAAAATATTTCAAAATAAAACAACATATTTTATTTTTTTGTACCTAAATTTGTACCTAAATCCTCGAGGGTATTCAATAGGGCTTGCTTATCGTCGGGGAGGAGATGCGAATAGGTGTTGAGGGTTTGCTCGATGTTTTTATGGCCGAGCTGGCGGCTGACGGCTACGATGGAGATTCCCTTGGATATCAGGAGCGAAGCGCAGGAGTGGCGAAGGTCATGGATGCGGATGCGCTTCACGCCGGCGGCTTTGATGGCATTGTGGAAATAACGATCCACGGTGGATGCCGGCAACGGATTTTTTCCGCCGAACACAAACATAGATGGTTTCCATTCGTCGCCGATCTCGGCTTTCTGATCCTCTTTATACTGCATCAGGATCTCCGATAGCATGCGCGGGATGACGATGGTTCGAATACTGCCTTTATTTTTCGGGGTAGTAACAACATAGGCGGCGCGCTTGGTTTTGGTGCTGACGCTCTTATTGATGCGAACGGAGGTTTCACCGATGTCCTCCCAAGTGAGTGCGGCTCCTTCGCCTCTGCGGCATCCCGTGACGTATAGGAATAGATAAAGCAGATCATACGGCGATTTTTTGACGTGGGGCAGGATTTGGGAGAACTCTTCATGCGTCCATATCTCCATCTCTTTGGGAGGATCGAGGTTTTTGGGTCGGTCGACAAGATCTATTGTGTTTTGGATGCCATAATATTTGAAGCCGTAACGATAGATCGATGAGAGTGTCGAGAAGCTCCACCGTTTGGATTCATAGCTATAGTCAGCGCCTTCGATCCAATCGGATATCATGACGGCGGTAATATCCTTCATTTTCTTTCCGGTGAATGCGGGAGCGATCCTGTTTCTGACCTTGCTTTCAATGTCATAATAGGATGTTTCCTTGGTGCGACCTTTGGTGAATGAGAGGTATTTGGCAATCAGATCGTCAAACAGCATATCATTTGGATTTGGTTTGGCTGATTCTGCCGCGGCTTTCTTTCTTGCCAATTCTTCATCATGCTGTTTGATATGATCCTCGTAACCGTACTGCGCCTCTTTTTTCGTCTTGAATCCGGACAGACGTTTATTGTGGCTAATGCCGTTTTCATCGACTTCACGGAACCGGCACGACCACAGGCCGGAGGATTTGTTTTTTTCGTAGCTGGGCATGGTGGCC
>JAEIGA010007046.1_pt1 | contig 17102 bp, 8 predicted proteins | sample 9270691 | NCBI WGS metagenome assembly JAEIGA01 (sample SAMN17057246, study PRJNA624740) | gut metagenome | biome: biome; isolation source: fecal sample | host: Bos grunniens | place: China: Xizang | collected 2019
AATGTCAATAAAGACATTATTAAGTAAAGAAAAATTCGTTTCATAATAATAAATTTAGATTAAACTTATATTAAAAATTTATCATATATAGTCAGTTACTGAAAATAACCTCTATATACTATAAATCATAATCAATAAGGTGCGAAAAATCTGCAAATTTATTTGGAGAATGATTTTTAATTATTTCTATCGCCTCTGCTATCTTAGCTTTTAGATATATTATATTCCAAGCAGTATTATAGTACTTTATATAATATTCCATTCCCTTTATTTTGCTCATATACTTATTCTTGTATTTGTCAGAATCAAATGGAATTTCTCTATAATCATCAGATTGTGCTTCTTTTAAAATAGACTGAAATTCTTTATATGATTTCTCATATTCTTTTAAAAGTATTTGTACTATTGATAACTCACTTTTTAATTTTGATGAATATATTCTATCAAAATATTTAATAGCCTCATCTATATCTGATTTATCATATTTTTCAGATAACCAACGATTAGCTAGTTTTACCATACATGTGTCTACGAAACCCGCATTATCTTTAAGCACTTTAATCTCTTTGTCCCTAACATTAATTATAGCAGATAGTGAATCTCTTTGATGATTGATAGCGACAATAAATCTTAACGAATCTCGTTTTGCATTTTGTTTTAAAGAGTCTATAATTGAGGAGTTTATTATATCAAGACTATCTCTGTATTGCAGTACTTTATAAAGAGAATCTGCGACATGCTTGATACTATCTAAATTTTCAATTTTATCTTTTGACCTTTTGCCTTTTATAATAGATAGCTTTTGTTTCTCTTGAGCAAATACACCAAAATTAAAAGCACATAGAGAAACTATAATTAATATAACTGCTTTAATCTTCATAATATTTTAATTATTTTCGTATGGAATTAATACATATCCTCTATCATCTCCAATAGAATCACTACTATCTTTTCTATACGTTACATAAATTGTGTAAGTCGATGATTTATCTAGATTATTTAAGGTTACTAATTTATAACTACTTAAGTTATTTCCAGAAGAAGGTCTGCCTTTTGTATGTGCAAAGTTATAATCAACGGTTGGCTTGCGATCTTTCCCTACCATAACATAGTCATAATTAGCTTCACCATTACTACGAATATAAAATTCAAAAGTATCATAACCTTTAATTGTAAAATACATAGTTGCCTCAGAATTATGTCTTCCATAATTACTATTGGATTTATAAGCTCTATAATAAGAACTTGGAGAATTCATACCTATCCATTGACCATATGTATCAATATTTATCTTCTTACTAAAAAATGCTTTTGCATCTAGACTATATTTTATCGCTTTTTCTTTAATAGAACGAATTATCTTAGCGTCAAGCCCATACTTTGAGCGATTTCTATCATATTCTTCAATCTTATCATTCGCTGAAAACATCAATGAATTAAAGTCTTCTTCTGTCATATTTCTATAATTTGCCATTTTATTGACTTCAGATTCAACTTGAGTATAATGCGAATTTCCTATTTTTGATTTTACTTCTGCAAGTTTATTTATCAGGTCTGTACAATTAGACAACGGAGCCATATTTCTATATTTTTCTGCATCCTGTATTTTCTTATTAGCATCTTCTACTGAGACAAATGTGGAATATTTTGAGATTTTTTTAGCTTCTCTGTAATTGCTAATAACTTGCTCAATTCCTTTAAGGTCTGATTCATAAGAACCTGTTACCGCACGTACAATTCCATAGTCCACCTTTAATAATCTAAGATGCGCTATACGCTCAAGCATTGCTTTATGATCAGACTCATACCATCTCGAAGCCATAAACTTTGCATTACTCAATTTTGTAAAGATTGGAAGATATTTTTGTACAAGAGACTTAGTTTGAAAATCTATCTCTTCATCCGTCATAAAACCTTCTCCCTTATACAGAATAAGTTTATCAACCACAATATTATAAATTGAGTCATTGAAAGATGTATTTTCTTCACCCGAAAATCCATTAATATTATCTTCTAGTGAAGACCTATGTAGATTCGTTACAGGAACATCAACTGGTGGAGCTATTATTGTCGGATAAAAGACTAAAATAGCAGTAACCACAATGGCTAGAACTACACTGAGTATTAATATTTTTCCTACTGTTTTATTCATAATTATATCTTTAGTTCCAATCATCTTGAATTGTTATACCAACAGTATTATTGCCTGTATCACTTGATTTTGGGTTACCTCCTCTGTTTGTCTCATATTTTTTTCTTCTGTCCTCCAAATCGTTAATATATTTAGATACTGTTATTTCATAATCATTTTGATCGCAGTAATTTTGACGTAGGAATTGTAATTTCTTACCATCGCATTTTTTTATTTCTGTTAGTAGTCTCATAAACCTTTGGGAGCTTTTTAGTTTTCTTTCAAATTCCTTAATTTTATTAAAATCTCTATAATTTATGAAATACCATAAACCTTTTAAATCTGTATATTCTTCCATCTCATCGCGTATCCACGTCTTATGAGTTTCCAAATATTTAATTGCCTCTTCAAGAGTTTTAGTTGGTGTTGAATCTGCTTTAGGTCCTTGATTTTCTTTTATTTTTTCTTCTAATTCTTTATTTCTAGAATCTAAGTCCTTTATCTGATGTAGTAGTGCTATAACTTGTTCACTATCACTACCGCCTATATAATTTGAAAAATTAGATACAACATATCCTCCACATAAACCTAACATAAAGATTATCAATAAACATATTAGCCCCAATATTATATAACTTCGTTTGAATGCTTTTAATGGTTTATAAATTAAATAATTCTTACCATTTCTCTTGATATAACCATTTTCGGCATAATACCCCTCCACTGGCGAATCTTTAAGTTCACTATTTCTTGATATCTCAATCGGATAATAACCCTCTTCATTCATAAGAGGCAACATAAATTCATATTTAAACTTCTCCTTTTTCAATCTTACCTTAATACCTTGATTAAGATTGACATTATTACATATCTGTGACTCATAACCATTTGCAGAGATTGTTAGTGACACATTATCAACTACAGCCTCATTTATAATAATCGATTCTCTTTGCTTAATGTTCTTTTGATTTACATATAACTCGTAATCTTGTATAGGAATTCCAGACTCATCAACTACTCTAATAGTATTGTATGGAATTACTTTCTTATATTCATCAGGTGTAGGTATAGAGAATTTCATATCTTTAGCAACTATACTTTCTGTTTGGATTGACTTATATCCATGTCTTCTCCACTCTATCTTTATTCTATCACCCTCTACCCCATACATTGATTTAACAAATGGTTTTCCATCTATATATGGCACAAATGAGTCCAACATTCCTGGAGATTCAATCAATACTAATGATGAGATTTTTTTATCTGTAAGATCCTCACCAGAAAGACAACTCTGTTTTGTTGATTTATCCAAAAGGAATATTCTCTTATAATTTTTATAGTATGGTTGATACATATCATTTAACAACTCAGATAATGTAAATTTCGCCCCTTTCCCATAATACCTATAAGCATATTTATCTCCACTTCCTTTAACATTAATATTAGTTTGAGTTGATTCATATGTCATAGAAAAAAGTTGAGTCAATCTCTCATCATCTCGTTCATTAGCAAGTATTTCTTGCCTAACAGCATCAACCTTTTCAACTAATTCCTTTCCTGTAATATTAATTGTGGCGGGAACATATATCCAAGCACTAATACAATCAGAAGTGCGTCCACCTATAAATGTACTCACAGTCAATATATGACCAGTCTCAATGCATGTAAGTATTAATACTGCAGATGAGCCATCTAGATTCTCTATATTCTCTATTTCTTTGCGGATATCTCTGATATTTTTAGTCCAAATTTGGTCTCCATTTATCTCTAATGGTTCTGTATAACCCTGATTTACTCGAACTATTTTTAAACCTAATTTATTATCCATAATATGTCACTTTTTAAATATATCAAAAAATTTCTTTACCTTTCCAGGTTTATACCCATAAGATCTTTTTAATAATGTTCTTACTACAGAAGCTGCTGTATCATCTTTGAATTTGCAATAGTTTTGAAAACAAACAGAACCAAGTGTGAATGGTATAATTTCTACATTTCCCCCATTTATCTCATAATCCTCACATATCTTTTTCAAACCATTGTAAAAACCTAGATAATTCTCCGATATATATGTTTTAAGTTTATCCTGTAAATCTTTACCTGTAGTTTTTGCCTTATCTACCTTCGTAACAAGAATGTACAAACCATCTGTATCCTTCTTAAATATACCTGTTTTCATAATATAAGCAACAGCTGCTCCTAAATATGTATCTTGAGGTAATCCCTCATACTCTCTATCTTCTGCTCCATATTCAATTACGAAGAAATGAATCTTACGATTATCCGTCCTGTTGTCAACCAAAATATCTGTTAATGTCTTAAGTACATCTATTTGTTCATCTGTTAAAAGTTCATCCGCATCTTTTTTATACATGCATCTAATAAGTTCTCCTGCTAAGTCTATACAAGTAATAGGATGTTCCTTTTTGTCTTCATCCACAAGAATAAACCCCATTTCATAAGTAGAAGAGATAGCTGTACCTTCAGGTAAAATTCCAACCTCACCATTTCTTTTAAATATGTTTGCCAATCTACTCATATATCCATAACCCTGACAATCAGGATCTTGGTGCATACTCTTCGCTACTCTTCCACTTTTTGCCGAACTCAATATTGCACCTAAGGCACAACTCTTACCAGATGAAGGAATTCCCCAGAAATACACCTCTGTGCAAGGTGATTTCGTAATTTTAAGGCTAGGTTTAGGTTCAGCGACCGGAGCAGGTTCAGCGTTTGGAGCAGGTTCAGCGATTGGAGCAGGTTCAGCGATTGGAGCAGCAACGGACGCTTTGACAGACCTACTAAGCTTCAGAGGAGTGATATTCTTCATCATATGTTCAATAAAATCATCATCTATACCAGTCTTTGAGAAATCAGAATCAGAGATAATATTATTATCCCATAATAAATAAGCCACCTTACCATTAATAAAGTTATTATCCTCTTCTATAGCTGATAGTAAATCGTATTTACTAATTTTACCTGTATTAATAAAATTAACTATCTTGTCATATATTGCCTTTTCTGGGTCATTAATACGCACATCAGTACGAATTGTTTTTATTTGTTTAGTAAGTGCTTTAATTCCGACCCCCATATATTGCTCTTTTCTCAATTCCTTACGGATACTTTCTGCCTCTGCTAAGAAACTACTATTAGGATGATTCTCGACAAAATTCTGTAATTCTGCCAAATTAGTTCTATCTATATTATTCCAAATCTCATCACTCACACGAGATTCAGCTATTTTTTGCAAATTCTCTATTTGTTCTCGTGCCAAACTGCGAAACTTCCCATCTGGATAATTATCCAAATAGTTTTGGTAACTTTCCACTGTATTTATACGTCTTGCTTCTTCCCAATCATCCTCTTCGCTATTCGCAAATTTTTCTGCTACTTGGTCTTGTATAGCTTTCTTCACAGGAATTCCTGCTTCTCTCATTGCCTCTTTAAACTCATCAAAATTCTTAATTCCAGCCTTTTTTAAAGCCTTAACTAAATCATCGATGTTATTGTTATACTCATCGATATTATCAAATATTGTATCTAAATCAATCATATTATTATTTTATTAAATTACATAGTAAATGAACCATAATCTTCATCACTAGAATACGAACTGTCTTCCATACTAAATGATTTATAGTTTTCAGAATAATCATACTTGTTCTGTTTTTTTTCATCTCCTTCAGTTCCTACAAGTCTAAACGTACTTTTCGTATTTCTACTTTGAATAATATATGGGAACAGAAGCAAAATATATAACAATAAACCTGTTCCAACTGAAAGTACTGTAGGGTGAGATTTAGTTGTATACACAGAACGAAGACTACTCAACTTATCCTTTGCAGCTGTAACACTTGGATCTGAAGATGAGAATGGGACAACACCATCAGGTTCATCTGACATAGTTTTACTTGAAAAGCTATTCAAAGAATTATTCCAATTTTCAATAGCATCTTCAATCCTTTTTATATTACCAATCATAAATACATTCCATACTGTTGCATTAGATGCGTTATCAATCCATTTAAAAGAAGATTCTTTCAATGCATTATAATTATCTGCAATTAATTGGAGTTTTAATGCTTCTATTTTATTAGAACGACGTACTTTTTGAGTTCTATTTTGAGCTAGTTTCATATCATATTCCTTAATACGATTGTTTGCATATGTCTCATATGCCTCAAACATTCCTTTTGTCTTCTTAATAGAACTAGAAAATGTCGTTTCTACTACCTTTCTTTTCTCAAACACTGTCCAAAAATGATTATAAGGAATCATTGCTACAATAAAGAAAAATGGTGCAGCAAAGAATAAAATTCGCTCAAAAATAATCTTTCTTCTGAATTTTTCATCCGCACCCTTTAATATCTGAGGAAGGATAAAAAACACAATTAAAATGAGATTGATAATTAAAACGCCTAAACCAGCATAAAGGAAATCACCATCCGTTAAATATGTGATTCCCATAAATGAGACATAACTGATAAAAATCAAAGCAACAAATGCTACAATATGCCCCCACGAGAATTTTAGTGTTTCGTTAATTGCCATATACTATCTTATTTATTTTCTGGAAGTAATTTTTCAAGTTCACTAATCTTACGTTTATATTCTTCTATTAATTTTCTTATTGCATCGTAATCTGTCACAATACCTTTGTTTCCTGGATTAGAGGAACCAACTCCTGCATTCGAAGAACCTCCGGGACAATTAGGATTTTCATTATCTGTTTGTGATTCTGTAGCATCATCTGGTAATACTCCTCCTATAGTGGAATTATTATTTCCATTGTTAGAATCAACTGGTGAAGTCTCATCTATACTACCATTATTATCAGCTGGAGAACTTATATCTCCAATAGAAGCATTCCCACTTTCTTCTTTACCACCACTCTCTCCTGGTTGATTAGTAGGGTACTTTCCTGTTTGTAGCTCAATCAGCGCATCATCAACCTGAATCATTGGAGGCACATTCTCTGATACTTTCTCACCTGTAGCACGTAGAATATTCAAAACATCAGTTACTGAAACATCTGGTTTCAAACTTTTCATTAGTGCTATAGTTCCTGAAACTATTGGTGCAGCCATACTAGTTCCATCAAAAACAGCATAGTCATTAACTGGTATTGAACTTTTAATACATTTTCCTGGTGCTGAAACATTTGATCCTGTACCATAATTGGTAAAATCTGTACGTTTAATTTGACTATCTACAGCAGCTACATTTACAGTAAAGTTTGTACGATTTTCAGGTGGAATATTTGCCAAAATATTATCATTACCTGCAGCAAAAACAATTATCACGTTATGCTCATTTGCAACATTGATAATTCGTTTCCAAACTCTCTCCTCATTTTTAAATTGAGTGCGAGCTATATAATCTTGATCTTGTATGGGTAAAATGTCTAAACCATTAAAATTAGGTCCAATAGAAACATTAACTACATTAGCACCATTATGAATTGCATACATAATACCACTAGTAACAGAAGAGAATGTGCACAAATCATTATCAAAAACCTGAATAGGCATCAATTTACATTTAGGAGCTACTCCAGAAATTCCTTCTTCAAACATCTTATCAGAACCAACAGCCAAACCTGCTACGTGTGTGCCATGTCCCTCACCTGCACTCAATCTATTGTCTTGAGTAAAGATATTGTAAGGACTTACTATTCTATCTTTGAGAATATCATGTGTTGCGTCAATACCATCATCAACAACAGCAACTACAACATTTGGATCACCCTTAGTTATTTTCCAACCATCCTTTAAATCAATTGCATCAAGATGCCATCCCACACTAGAAGTACATGAACTTACTTCTCCAACTATAGAGAAGATAGACTCATCGATTATAAAAAATTCATAGTTTGGAAGTTGTGCATTCAAACTTTCCCTAATTACCGCACGCATATTTTCAGGAATAAGAATCTGTATCATTGGCACATTCTTGTCAAAACCAATAACCTGACACTCTTTTTCAGAATATATTGCAGATAATTCTGATATAAACTGCTCTAGATTTACATCGGCATTTTCAAAATAAATATTTAACCTATTTGCAACAATATCTGGTGCACCAGGATTAGAAACAATTGGTGGTTTTATTCCATCATCACCTATAATTGGTGCTACAATATTGTTATCTGGCAACCTTCCATCGTCTCCGACAATGCCTTTAACAGGTCCATTATTATCTAAGATTCTACCATCTGGGGTCTCTATTACAGGTACAGGAGTTACTGCATCAGTAGCATTTCCACTTCCCATTGAAGATTCACATCCCCTTAAAAGAGATGACAATAACCATAAAAACAAAATAAGTAGAATTAACCATAACAACCATTTAAGACACCCCTTTTCTGTAAATAGCGTCCAAATACCAATTAACCATGTCCAGAAACGCTTATACCAAGGCATATTCTCTTCATATTGAGCTGTAAATGTTGCATCACCATTCAATACGTAGTCTATAGGTGAAATATTCCAACCTACGAACTTATATCCTCGTTTCTCTTTAACTGTGGGGATATTTTCATTATTTAATATTGTTCCGTATGGAAGAGTTAAACATTCTGCTCCCTCAATTACACCGTACTCGCCTGCAACAAAATTGCATTTAACATTATCTCTATTAAAAATAGCTCTAAAAGTTACATCTTCATTAATTGCATATAAATCGGGTTGAACATCCCATCCAGAAAAAGAATAACCATTATTAGGTATAACAGTAGGAATCTGTGAAGCATCTAAATTTGTACCTTTTTCTATGATACATTCTGTATTTCCACTCAAAGACCCACCATCTTCAGCGCAAAAAGTAATACGAACATTCTCTTTTTCAACTACTACATCCTCTTCTATAGGAATTTCATTATATAATGCTTTAAATGAAAGAGGAGCATTAACCTTCATTCCCAATGGGTTTGGTTCCCATCCTATAAAAGCATAACCTTTTTTAGGATTAACTATTGGTAAATCTATATGAGATAATGTCGCACCATCTGGTCTACTAACTACTCCTGCTAATTTATCTGAAAAAGTTCCATTATCTCCTACTATAAATCTGATTTTATGTTTCGTTTGAATCTTCAAATCATGTATTATAGCACCTTTTACTATATGTTTTTTAGAGTCAGGCAACATACCCCATGCTACAACAACAACCTTATCATCATAACAGAAGATAAAGTCATCATCAATATATTTAAGAGCCCCTATTAAGATCTGCTTGTCTTCACCTGTTAGATTTTTACACACTTTATTATACGCCGCAATAGTTTTTTCTTTTATTGCAGTATATTTCACTTTTTCAACTTCTGATAAATCATTGTATGCAGATGGTGTGTTACTCCACTCACGTACATACCATAATATTTGATCTTCATCTGAATATATAGGATGTGCTAAGAAATCTCTATATTGAGGTTCTACATTTTTCTCTACTACAGAATATACACTGTCAAACCTTTTGTACAATGGGTCACGACCAATACCCTGAAAATCAGTAAAATCAGTAACTTCTGTATAACAGAGTATTCTTTTACCATATAAAGTGTGTTCTGCCATATACTTATTTATATAAGTTGCTACTTATGTTAATTATATCTTTAATATTCTCATTTGCAATTGGATCAACATGAGACACATCGCTAGCATACAATAATCCTATCGTTATAAAATTTTCCCAACGTTGATAACTATCCCAAAAAGGCAACTTTCTCAGTGTTGTTAAATCAATACATGAATTATTCATCTCATCTCTTGACTGATCAAGAGCAGAAAGGACATCTAGTAAAGGTTGTGGTTTTATGTTAGAACCTGATGCTGCTGGTGACAAATCTATTTCTAAATTGCATGATTTTGCCTTTTGAGCAATATTAGCAATATCTTTATCTGACATATAATCTCTACCTACAGTGCTAACAAAGTTATTCAACGTTAAAGAAGCATAGTCCGCTATTGCATTAGGAAGACCATTTTTATCAAACACCTCATAATATCTATTTATTTTATCAGACATAGCTTTCTTTACACCAAGTATATTTAATAATGTAAGAATCATAAATGCTATCTCATCTGCATGAGGAAGTACATCGTCAATATTTTTTACTTGTTCGTTTATATGGTTATTCCAAAACTCAATAATATGTTTGGCAATAACATCAGGAACTGTTGCGAGCAATTCACTATCATCAGATATTATATCATCTAATGTTATGCCCTTCTCTGCAAAGAACAATTTTAACTCGTTTTCATCTTTATTGTGTCTCTTGCAAAGTTTTTGGATATTTATAGATTTATCGTCATTAATGTCAATTCCAGCAAGAGCACGAATTATCTTTATTGATGATACAATTTGTGGTTCTTCTATATGACGTACAATGATGTCATATGCAATTTTTCTAAGATCCGCAGAAGACACCATTAATTTATCAATAATTTGACCAAATCTTTCTGGTTTTTCACCAAAAGCAAACTCTGTTTCAAGTTTAATATCACCTATTATTTGGCGAATTCTCACATTGTTTTGTTCTTTATCATCAGACTCATAATAAACACTTAATCTATTTATAATCTCATCTCTTATTTCTATAAGTTGTTGCAAATATCTTGTACGTCTAACATCATCTAATACTTCGGCAATAGCATCAAGATTTCTAATAATAGCCCTAGAGCCATCATTATTGATTGTTGCAACATCATCCCAAGCTTGTTGTGGTTTCGCAAAGTGCTTTTTTACAAAGGGATTCTCTAGGAAACTTTCCCTTAAGTCTTCAAAATATCTTGGGTACTCATCAAAAGTATGCACTCCACTTTCAATAGTCCCCTTTTGTTCATTGTATCCGTCAAATACTTGGTTTTTTGAAGACCAATAAAAGTCTCGTAACAAATATACATTTTGGAAACAAGGAGAAGTAAAACTTCCGCCTAAAGATACCCATTCATCAAACCACTTCTCAGGTTCTATAATCTTAGGAATTGTAGTGTTGAATCTCGCCCAGTGATTATCCAACTTTGAAACTGATTCTGGTGTATCATTCTTTGTTTTCTCTAAGTCTATATTAAATTTAGTACAAATCAAAAATAGAGGTGCAATACCGTTAGTTCGTGACAATATATTAGATCTAACATCAGGAGTTTCTCCGATATTATCCTCTATCCAATTATGTATAGAAGCCCCAATAGTAGGTTCCGTCTTTTGATCATTATGATGACAAAAGAGAACTGAACTAATTTTTAAAGAACGAGAGTATTTATTAAATAAATATGCTACTTTTCCTCTTCTAAGAATTGTTGGCAATACTTCACCAAGTTGTTGTTCATTAAATTTTTCTCTTGAACGAGCACCTGGAAAATCCAATAGGTCAATTTTCTTGAGGAATTTTCTTTCATTTGCGATATCCTCTGGTAATACAAAAGTTAATTCTCCAATTAAAGCTGAAAGAAATGCTTTACTAAAGTCTTTAGCGATAAGCTCACCCTCACAATTATAGACATCTGTATAAAGAACATCAGTATTAGTCTCTTTATGAATTCCACATACTGAGTCAAGCCAATCTATCTTAAGTAATGTTCCTTTCTCTCGAAGAACTGCATCAAATGGCACATACACCTCAGTTGAAAAATCTAATTTCTTATATTCGTTGATAAGAATACTAAACAATCTATTTAATTCGGCATTGTTATTCCAAATAAGTCCAAAAACTTTAACCCAATTGTCACTTGTTATATAATTAATAACTGGAGCAATAATACTACAAAAATTAGATCTACATATATTTGCTGCATTATTTCCTATAATATCATTGAGATAGTCACATATATCTCTAACATCATCTTCTGTAATAATATTATGAACTGGTGATTTTGCACTCCACAATTCTTCCATTTGAGACAATGAATTATCTATCTCGGTATTAAGCATAACGCTGTCTGTATTTATCTTTACATCGTTATAGTACGAATCAGCTAACAAAAGAATAATATCAACCACTGACAGATTTGTAATTTTTACATAGTCGGTCATCTTATTATTGCTTCGTCTTATTGTAAAACGAGTTATAACACCTGTTGATTCTTGCTTTGTATTATTTCCTCCACTAGGATTAATCTGATCTATAAAACTATAACGATTACCATTATTTTCAATAACAAATGGAGCATTTGGTGTTGAAAGGAGGCTACTCATAAGATATGATTTACCGACTTGACTCTCTCCATAGGCAGCTGCCGAACAGTTTTCTGAGAGTGCATCCCCAATTCTTCTCAACTTTCTACGATAATTTTTAAACACTTCCTTAGGAAATGAATCTTTAGAGTATTTTTCTGCCCAAGCGATAGACTGCTTGATAACTTCGAGATTAGTAATTATATCTTTAATCATATATGCTATATTCAAATTGTTAAAACATTAGAAATCAAAAGCACCAGAATCCAACCAATATTGTTCTTCAACTCCCAAACTTTGGATGTGAATTTCAATACTACTATCAGATAGTTCTTTTCCATTTCTATCTTCTACTGCACTAATTGTTAGATTCTCTTTATTTTCAGGATCACGTTCTATCGTAATTTTAAACGGCATTCGTTTTTTGAATTCCTCAACTTCTTCATTTGCCATTGATTGTACTGCAGCATCAGAAGGATTATCCCCATTATCAAGAGCCTTATTACGTATTTTATTTACCAACTTCATATAGTTAAAGTTAATAGAATATAGTGCCCTTGAAGGATAACTTGTCAGGCCAATTTGACGTACATTTAGAACATCTGGAATCCGACTAACAGTAAGTTCACCTTGCATTTTATCTGGAGTAATTAAATACTCAATAGGCATACCTTCTCTAGAAGCCTCAATGTAGTTAACCGTTGATTTTAAATTGCTCTTGAGTTTATCTAAATTGATGGAAAATCTATCAAGGTTAGAATATTCTGAAGCATAATGACCAATGACTCCTCCCATCGCCACTATAGTTTTCGGATTTGTTATATATCCAGTATTGTGACAGAAAGGATACCAATCACCTACATAGTAATTATTAAGAGTTATAAGTCTATTAGGTGAAACAGGATAGTATTTTAAGAAAATATTTCGTATCGCTGGCAATGAAGCAGGCCTTCCTGACAATAGAATTATATCACAAGAATATGCAAAGAACATTGCTGCAATTTTCTTTAAAAGTGGATCGAATTCCTTTGAAATTATATCAGTAACAAACTCTTTATTATATTCCCAAGTAAGAGTAGTTATATCTATACCCATCCTTTTCTTAAAGTCATCAATTACACGCTGATTAGGTTTATTAACCTTAAAAACATCATCATATTTTACTACACAACTACTACTATCATCAGATGCCAACTCTAAGAAATATGTCATTAATGGAACAGAATATTGTATATTAAAATCTCGCCTTGCAATGCGATCCGCAATAGTTTGACCATTATAGTCAGGACCAAAGAAATTCTTAATCTTCTGCCTATACTGCATTGGGTCAAGATTGCGAAGAGTTTTACGAAAAGCACTATGCTTTTCATCAAGAAGCATTACATTTTTAACCAATGCCTTGAGCATATCATCACCAGCAAAATAAAAACTATCATAAAATTTCGGATCAGGTGTTATAGTTGTTATATCCCCTTTTGTATATGAATACTCGCTAATCATCAAGTCTGATGTTCCTGCTCCGATATCCAACGAACCTACTATAAGTGTAGGTTGTGTATTACCTTCGTTAACTTTACCATAAAGATTAAAGAACTCGCTACACACGCCCTTGTATTTATGCCCTACTTCACCGTAAATATATACAAGTTGAGCACATGTCGCTTCATCATAATACCACGTATTTTCGGAATCTTTCATTGAACGTACAGCAGGTATAATCTCAATCACAGGGGCATTATCTGCATATACAAATCTACCATAAAGTGTGACAGCTTCTTTCGCACACCTCACAAGAGCCTCTCTCTCAACCTTAGACATTGCAGTCGGACAAGTAATTATTATTCGTTTAATCCTACGAGGAACTGTTTTCCAACCATTATCAGTTCTATATGCCTCTCCGTTAATTTGAGTATTAGCTTGAGACAACATTTCCAAAAATGCAAAAGTCATTAAACTCCTTCTTGAATAATGTGAAGTACGACCACCATTATTTCCTGTAACATCAATTCTACCATCACTCATTAGATTAGAACTTATACCTCTAATATTAAGTATGTGATTTGACTCTTCACCTGGTAAAACTAAAAACTCCCACTCTTTCTTACTAGGTTTATTGTCCCATAAATATCTTTTCGGACTAGAATATGTTGATAGTGTTTCTTCCTCCCATGCCGTACTACAAGCTCTATGAATAAGAGTACTAGCTTCTTGTCCTAATCTAATAAAACTAGGATATACAAACTGCTTACTATCATTAATTCCAAAAGAGCCAAAATCTACTCGTCTAAAAGCTAAACGCATATCAAATGGTTCGTTATAAGAACGAATACATACTTCATCTTCTTTTTCTTGTAACAAATCTGTATAATCAATCAAGTTTAAAGATTTAACCTGATTAAAATTAGTATTATCCTCTATCAATAATGCAGTAGTTCTAGAATTGCCTATGTCAACTACCATATCTACGTTTCTAACTTCTACATCTTGGTCTTTATATAATTTTATCGATGGAAATAATTTATTCTGAGCCAAATAATTAACCAAGAACATATAAGATGCTATATAAGACATCTTATGTACATTAGCACCTTTTATTTGTGACACACTATTAAGTGTAGGATGGACCAATTTGAATATATATTCATCAATATAGCTCCATTTCTCCTTTGGTGAACAATAGTCCATTAAGAAAAACTCGTTATCGCATAAAGCAAAGTTCATCTCTGAACAATACTTATCGGGAAAAACAGGAAACTCATTATATTCATCAGATGAATATCCTGCTCTTGTATCAAATGCGAGAATAACATCATATTCAAGTTCAGTCTGACATTCACTTCTAGGGACTAATTTTACTCTACACCAATTCATTGGACTAAACTTAAAACGTTTTTCTGTCCTTTTAAAAAAATATGGAAATGGAAGCCATTTATTCTCAAAACTCTTTATTGCATTATTCTTATCTGAAAACGTAAGTTTATATAATTCACCTTTTGTACCTGGTTGCATTTCTTCATCAATACGCAAAGGATTTATACCTTCATTACGTAAATCATTAGGATCATACTCAATAGTAGGATCGTTAAGATATCCGCCATCAAACAAATCATGCTTATTATAATACAAAACATTATCATCTGTACAAATCTCATGTGCAAGATCTAATTTCCACTGACCATTACTTGTGTCATACCACTCGTGAAACCACATTTTGAATTTATCCTGAATATTCAGTTTAAGTCTAAATGTAAACAATTGAATACCTGAATTTGCTATTAAAGTGTAATTATCCATAAATCCTCTTTATTAAAAGATTTTGTACTATCTTAATTTCTTTAACACCTAACATATCCCAATTCCACTTCAAAAGGTAACCTGGGTTATGAGTTTTTTTTCACTAACAGACACAAAAAAAGCGTGAAGCTTAGCAGTTTGCTCGCTTCACGATCCGAGGCCTTCGCATTGCCTTACCTATCGAAACGAACAACGCTAGCCTCACGCCAATATGTATAAATACACCATATATCCATTGTAGATGGACGCAGCACACCACGTCCCCACAATGAATAATGTGTAACCTAAATACACACGTATGAGACATTTACGTTGATTTGTTTTTGACAGGTAATTTGAAAGTTGCGAAGTTTCAGATCGTCAAAACAAGTGTTGTAAACGCCTTTTATATGTCTTTGAAATATTATTCTACTCTATGGTAGATTTTTCAGCTTTATCGTTGCAAATTTAATATATTTTTACAAATATCAAATAATTTTATATTATTAATTTCAATCGTTTTAAAAGTTTATTTTAAATCACTGTAGGAGGTAAGTTTTTTCTAGTACAAATTATATTCGTTCCTATTGCCTACCACACCATTTTTCACTACCTTTGTATCACTGCTGAAAATTAAAACTAGTAAAGGACGGAGCCTTGCTGTCCGACAGAGAACATTTGTATTGTGATTTTAACCAAAGGGTTGAATCTGATGAATTGTGAATAAATTGGGAGTCCCCATCTCCTGAATTATAATGTTTTATGTTTTTAATTTTCTAAAATTATGAAAGAAGAAAATCCAATTGTAGGAAACGAAGTTTCTGCGAATCCTTTAGAGAGTATTGAATTTAATGAAAATGAATACAAGAAATTGCTACAACAGACTGTTGAAGTAATTGAGCACGCACGTATTCAAGTTGCTAAACAAGTTAACACCACAGTTACATCTTCCTATTGGGAAATAGGTAAATTACTTACCGAACTAAAAATTGATAGTAAGTATGGTGACCGCTATGTTAAAAGGTTGTCTGTTGACCTAAAGAAGATCTACCCTAACATGGGTGTATCTCCAAGAAACCTATACAACATGAAACGCTTTTATCTCCTTTATTATCAAGAAGATAAAAAAGTGCAACAGGCTGTTGCACTTTTACCATGGGGTCATATTCTATTACTTATGAGTAGCAATCTTACTCCCGAGCACATAATCTTTTATTCAAATGAGGTTTGTTCAAAAGGTTGGTCTAGAGATATGTTACATCATGCTATTAAAGCCGAATATCACCTTTCTGCTATAGAAATAGATAAATCAAACAACTTTTCACAAACCTTATCTCCACAAAATGCAGAATACGCAAATGAGGTATTTCGTAGTACTTATAATATTGGTTTTATTGATGCAACAGAACCTCTTAAAGAACTCGATTTAGAGAAACGACTTGTTAATAAAATCACATCTTTTATAATGGAACTCGGTAGAGGTTTTAGTTTTATAGGAAATCAATACACCTTAACTTAC
>JAEIGA010007047.1_pt1 | contig 17100 bp, 32 predicted proteins | sample 9270691 | NCBI WGS metagenome assembly JAEIGA01 (sample SAMN17057246, study PRJNA624740) | gut metagenome | biome: biome; isolation source: fecal sample | host: Bos grunniens | place: China: Xizang | collected 2019
TGCGTCAAAGGATTCGCCTTTGCGTTGTACTCAGTGCCTGCGCTGAGAGGAACGGTTACTAGTTGAAACGGGTGGACGCACCTGCAGGAGCTAGCTTATTTACGCCCGAATAGCACAACTGGAAGATGCAGCGGATTTAAGTCCCGCAAAGGTACGAGTTCGAATCTCGTGTAGGGCACCATACCCGGATGTGGTCGGAATCGGTAGACGCAGCGGTCTCAAACACCGTGGACGAAAGTCGTGAGGGTTCGAGTCCCTCCATCCGGACCAAACTAAACCCCACAAGGAGTGGATTTATCATGAAAAAGCGTGACGAGTATTTGGAATTAAAGAAGGAACACCAGAAGGAGTTCGAGGAATTTCCAATTGCTTATGCTTTTAATGATAAGCAGCTAGAGGAAGCTCTTGAGAAACTTGGAGCAACAAAAGAAGAAGTTATCACCGTATTTGGCCATGGTGATATTGTCAAGCGTACAGATGCTAAGGATCTCATCAAAATGATGAAACGTCACGACGATGAACTGAAGCAAAGACTCAAAGACGACGTAGAATTCGCAGAGGCGGCATTTCTCTATGAAATGAACAACCATGAGTACGCCATAAACTGGACTGCGGATGATGATACTTTAGCGGCACTTGGCATCGACTTTGGTTTTATTCGCAAGCATGGACTACAACTAGCCTATGACAAAGCTCGTACTCAGCATTTCAAATTGGCTGAAGAATGGGGGATGATTTAATATGAGTCATCACACAGAATTTGCCGATTATATTTATGAGATCGTCGAGAGCGAATTAGACGGATTTGATGCGATTTACGAGGATTATATCATCAATTTAGTCGGTTTCGCAGGATTGAATGCTTTACGACTACACAAATATATCGAGTCTTGTGGAGTTGTAGAAGGTCGTCAACTCTATGCTCTATGCGGTCCGAAAGGCGGTGTCGATCATGGAAGATTGGCATAAATACGAACCGAAATTTCGATATATGATGTTAAGCCGGATGAAGCAGGACTGTGATTATTATTTAGGTAATGGTAACAGATCTACGAATCATCTCTGGGCTGGAAACGAAGCCGATCAAATCAGTAATATGATTGCTCTGTGGGGCACGTTCGAGCCGGAAGACAGTCCTGAATGGCTGACCTGGGACGAGCTAATGGACTACGCTCAGAAGATGGGTGTCAAGTTCGAACCTAAGCTGGGTCTCGTTGAATACTTCAGAGTAAATCGTAAGGAAGATTGACAGAAAGTCTACCCCGTCACTAAGCCACTGGACAAATACAAACTAGGAGAGTGGCAATAATGGCTAGAATGACTAAATACAAAACCAGACTTACAGAAAACAAACGCGTGGTGCTTGAGAAAGAAGTCAGCATGAACTATCCGGACCTAACTTATATCATAAGAAGCCCGGAAGATGTTGTGCAAGTTGGCAAGTCGTTTATGCGTATTCACGAAGAACCTGAGGAATACATGTACATGATCTGTCTGAATACGAAGAACAGAGTTATCGGAGTATTCGAGATTTCACATGGTAATGTAAACAGCTCCATCGTAGGGACTCGTGAGATATTTCAGAAAGCTCTGTTGGCGAACGCTGTAAGTATTATATTAATGCACAACCATCCTAGTGGCGATCCGAGTCCTAGTCGTGAAGACATCGAGGTGACTCGTAGAATCGTAGAGGCTGGCAAGATCATTGGTATAGAGGTTTTAGATCACATCATTATTGGCGATCGATATTCCAGTCTTAAAGAAAAAGGACATATGTGAGGAGTTGATCGAGATGGGTGACGTGATATATTTAGTCGAATTGATGCACTTTGACGGAACGCTTATTGGACTTGAGAAGTTTACGATTAAAGAGCTAGCAGAGGCGTTCATCGACGATTACTCTGAGAGCTCTATTTATTGTAACTTATTCGAAGCTAGACAACTAGACTATTAAGGAGCTGACTCAAGATGGGAAGACATTTGATAGTCGTATGCCGCTGTCCATTATGCGGAAAAAGAGTTACACAAGTTCCAGACGGTATATTAAAGCAGAATCCGCATAAGGACGATGCCGAGATGGTCGTGACTCGTACGGGCTTGAAGCAGTATATTCACAGCTCTTGCTGGTACGGTATGATCAAAGAAAAACGTCCGTACAACGGGAAGTTGTATATGTGAGATTACAAGTATTTGAGGGCTCTGTCGTTGTAACAGGGCTCTTTTTATTTTTGGAGGGAGGATAACAAGATGAGTCTGCCGAGTAATCAGTGGTCGATTCAAGATGCGATCGCGGGCCTAGAAGGTTTCAAAGAAATTATAGGCTATTGTGATTTGAATCAATATATCGAAACGGCGGTCGAATGTATGGAATATATCCTCAATAAATACGACGAGGATGACGGCGAATGAGCACGAAAGTAACCCCGGTTAAGAAGACAAAACCAAAAGAATTTCTATACGACTTCCAAATGGAGGCGGTTATGAAAGGTTTTAGCGGCTGTATCTTCAATGGCGGCGTGGGTAGCGGCAAAAGCAGGACTGGCCTCTTCTTTTATTTCAAAGAGCAGGGAGGCTGGATCGAAGGTTCAGACTATACTCCAATGAAGAACCCAAAAGACCTATACATAATCACAACGGCTGCTAAACGCGATAAACATGAATGGCAGCAGGAAATGGCTTGGTTTCGATTATCCGACGATCCGAAGTTAAACTATTATCCTAATAAGGTCATAGTAGACAGCTGGAATAACATTAAAAAGTATGTTGACGTGGCTGGGGCGTTTTTCGTCCTAGATGAAGACAAAGTTTGCGGATCTGGAGCATGGGTCAAAGCTTTCTTAAAGATCGCAAAACAAAACGATTGGGTCATTCTCTCAGCAACTGCCGGCGACACCTGGATCGACTACGTTCCTGTATTCATAGCGAACGGTTTCTACAAAAACAAGACCGAGTTCATCCGGGAGCATGTTATATATTCTCGTTATAGCAAGTACCCCAAGATTGAGAAATATATCGGCACTCAGCGATTAATGCGACTACGAAACAAGATCCTAATCGACATGACCTTTACCCGTCACACGATTCCGCATCACGAAGACGTGTACTGTAGCTATGATATTTCTACATATAAAGATGCGATCCGCAACAGATGGGACCCCTATAAGCAAGAACCTCTCAAACAAGCCTCCGAGCTATGTTATCTCCTACGAAAGATAGTCAACTCCGATGAATCTCGACAAGTTAAACTTTTGGAGATTCTGGAAGACCATCCCCGAGCGATTATTTTTTACTCGTATGACTATGAGCGAGATATACTCATGAACCTCGGTTACGGTGATGACGTGGAGATTGCGGAGTGGACAGGACATAAGCACCAACCAATACCCGAGAGCGAGAAATGGGTTTATCTAGTCAACTATGCAAGCGGCGCCGAGGGTTTTAATTGTATATCTACTAATACGATCGTGTTTTACTCGCAAACCTATTCATATAAGACACTAACTCAGGCAGCCGGGCGAATCGATAGGCTCAACACTAAATTCGTAGACCTCTACTACTACCACCTCAAATCACGCTCCGGAATAGACCTTGCAATCAGCAAAGCCCTGAGAGACAAGCGTCAGTTCAACGAGCGTCGCTGGGTCGACTCATGGAGGTAGTTCGCGAAGATTTCACATCATTATATGAGAGACTGTCTAACAGGACGAACGGATATATGTTGTAGACGAATCGGGTTAATTGACCAACAGGACGAACAGGCGTATATTGTAGGCGAATCGGGGCAGTCTCTTATCTTTTTCGCGAAATAAACACTCCATATTATGAGAGAGACGTATTATACGGAATCTGGAGAAATCTAGATCGGTCGAGTTCGGTACCGTTGGGCCGCGACCTACGTCCTCTTTCACTTTCGCGAAGTTTACATTTCGTATTATGGGAGGAAAGGCATCCACAGCAATTTAATTTACATTCGTGCTGGATTGAATTGTAGAATGTGCCTTGACCCATCCAAGGGAGAACCCGTGGAAAGATACTTACAGCAACTTTATATGATTTATTTGGGATAAAGAATACATAAAGAAATGTATGCAGTATCTTGAAGCGGGTTCTCTTCTTTCTTCGCGAAATTTTCACGCGGTATTATGGGAGGTACGGAATGTATCTCTCTTTAATTTTTCAATACGCTAGCGTAGCTCAGTTTGGTTAGAGTGCATGACAAATTTGAATGCCATTTGCAAAAATGACTAACAGCAACTGTAAACAAATTGGATCGAATCATGAGGTCGTAGGTTCAAATCCTACCGCTAGCATCTTTTATATCTGCCGGGAGGGGTGGCATCGGTAAGCCACAAATCGAGGTTTGACAAAACCTTAAACTGCAACTTTCAAAACTTCATTGAAGTGAATAGGTTCGACTCCTATCTCCCGGCCCCAAAACTTTTAAAGGCGCTCGCAGCAATTTACGTAACAATAAGACTGTAAATCTTATACCGTATTATGGTTCGCGTCTTGTTATATTTCTCAACACGACCGGAGTAGCCAAGCGGTAAGGCAAAAGACTATATTTAAATGCGTTCTGTGTAAGAGCGCTAACAGCAATTCTAGAAGATTGGGACTCTTTGTATCGCAGGTTCGAATCCTGTCTCCGGTCCCATTTATATTTAAAGGCACTAACAGCAATCCGAAAATGAAGTCGCGTTGGCTTTGTGGTGTAGAGGTTAGCACGCAGGATTATAAATCCTGAGACGCCGGTTCGAATCCGGTCTTTAAAATGTGCCTTGTTTAACGAAGAGAGACGAACAGCAAATTACAGATCGCCATTTATCTGAGCCTCTTTGATCGGAGGTATTGTCTCTCGCTCTGCTAAAATTTCCAAAGACGCTTACAGCAAATTACGTAACGATAAGACTGTTAATCTTACACCGTAACAAAAGCGTCTTGGATTTTAGAAATAAAATCAATTTTAGGAGGAAATAAGATGAACTTCATGAACGCACTCAACAGCACTATTAATAACGCACCCTCTGTGACCGAGAATGGAGCAATCGGTTACAGAACCACCGGTAAAGAACTACTTGACCTGAACTTTGCAGTCGCTTCTCTTCGCCATATGGACGAAGCGGAAATCGTCAAGCGGTTTACGAAAGCCTTCTTCGAGAATAAGATTCTCGCTATGAAGTGGCTCTTCTACGCTCGTGATGTCCGTGAAGGCCTCGGTGAAAGACGGCTCTTCAGAGTTGTTCTCTCTTACCTGGCCCAGAATAACCCTGATATGGTAATCCCCGTTATCAACCTCATCCCCGAGTATGGCCGCTACGATGATCTGTGGTGCCTGCTCGACACTCCCGTATCCGCCCTTGCTGTACAGCAGATCGTTGATATTCAGCTGAAGCAGGATCTGCGGAACATGGCTAATGGCAAACCCATCTCCCTTCTCGCAAAGTGGCTTCCCTCTATTAACGCATCTTCTCCCAAGACTAAGGAATATGGTAAGAAGCTTCGCAAGGCTCTTGGTATGACCGAGCGCGACTATCGTAAGACCCTTACCGCACTCCGCAAGTATCTCGATGTTGTCGAGGTCAAAATGTCCGGTAAGAACTGGTCTGAGATCAAGTACGAAGCCGTTCCCTCCCGGGCAAACCTCGTTTACAACAAGGCGTTCCTGAGAAACGATGAAGAGCGTCGCAGAGAGTATCTCGGTAAGCTTGAAAAGGGCGAGACCAAGATCAATGCCTCTACTCTCTTCCCTCATGACATTGTTCACAAGTACACTAATGGTCGCCAGAGAGTAAGTCCTAAGGACGCAACTATCGAAGCGCTGTGGAAGGCTCTCCCCAACACAGTAAAAGGCTGTGGTAATACTATTGTCGTTGCGGACGGTTCTGGCTCCATGACTTGTACTGTCGATCCCAAGTCCCGCACGACCGCTCTCGATGTGGCGAATGCTCTGGCAATTTACTTTGCGGAGCGTTCTTCTGGTCAGTTTAAGGATAAGTATATTACCTTCTCCGAGAATCCCAGATTCGTTGATTTTAGTAACTGCGAAACTCTGCACGATAAGCTGCAGCTCGCACTTTCTCATTGTGAGGTTGCTAATACCAACATCGAGAAGGTATTTACTATGATTCTGGTTACTGCTGTCCAGAATCGTATGCGTCAGGAGGATCTGCCTCAGAACATCCTTATCGTCTCCGATATGGAGTTTGATTCCTGTGCTACTTCTGGCGAGCCTCAGATGTCTTATAATCGCTACTGGGGTTATTATTCCAGCGGCACTACGGTTCGACCCACCACGACTCTCTTCGATGAGATTGCAAAGGAGTACGCTGCGCATGGCTACAAGCTGCCTCGTCTGGTATTCTGGAACGTTAACTCTCGCACCGGCACTATCCCTGTGAAGGAGAATGATCTCGGCGTGGCTCTGGTTAGTGGCTTCTCTGTGAATGTCGCTAAGATGGTCATGAGCAATAAGCTCGATCCTTTCGAGTGTCTGCTCGAGACTCTGAACTCTGAGAGATATTCTCCCGTTGAGAAGGCTCTTAAGGGTTAACTTTATCCAAGAGAGAAGGCCTGGAACTACCGCCGGGTCTTCTCTTCTATTATTTTGTCTGACAAATGAAATGGAGGAAACCTATGAAGACCGTATACACTACGCATCTGATCACAGTCGATCCCTACATGACCGAAACGCTTGAATCACTCAGGTCAGTACATGACGAGTCATATGACAAAGTACTTGCGGCGGCATACGTGAAGGATAAGTTTTGGACGCCGATCATAAAAGTCGTAGATGTTACCGCCGCGTGTGGTCACTCCGAGGGAGACCGCGAGGCTCCGAAGAAATATATCGCACGTTTCAAATGGACGCTCGAAGATTCTGACGATGAGGAAGCCATCACACAAGCTATTCGTAACTATCTCAGTAAATATCCCGACACGTTGAGCGGATGTAAAGGTTTCTTTATCAAATGCGAGCCGTACTCAGAGCAACTTAATTGACATTTTGTCTAACAAAGAATAGGAGGAACTACATATGAAAGAGTATCACAAGATCGCTACTGTCTTTGAGAGAGACGTAAAGGGCACCAAGAAGCTCATCGAGGGTCAGTTCTGCAACGAAACCGTCGAATTCCTGGCCGAAAATAAATGGCTGTTCACCGAGAAGATCGACGGAACCAACGTTCGAGTTCGATGGGACGGTCACAATATCGAGTTTGCTGGTCGGACTGACGACTCTGATATTCCCAATCGTCTGCGTACTAAACTGATTGAGCTGTTCATGAACGAAGAGACTGAGCAGCTGTTCGAACAGGTCTTTGGCGAGAAGGAGGTCATCTTCTTCGGTGAGGGTTATGGCACTAAGATCAATAAGGCCGGTAATCAGTATCGTTCCGATGTCAGCTTTATTCTGTTCGACGTCATGGTCAATGACCTGTACCTGCAGCGAGAGAGCGTTGAGGATGTCGCAACTACTTTCGGTCTGGAGGTCGTCCCTGTCATGATGGTGGGTACCATCCAGGAGGCAGTTGACTATGTCAAGACCAAGCCTGATTCCACTATCGGCACCGCTAAGATGGAAGGTCTGGTCGGTCATCCTCTGGTTGAGATGTTGGACCGTAGAGGTAACCGAGTTATTGTGAAGATCAAGGTCAGGGATTTCGCTTGATCTCTTTATATTTTTGAAAAGGAGACTTACATATGTTCAACTCTAACAACTCCACCTTCAACACCATCCTCACTATCCTCGGCATCGCAGGTATCGGTTACGGTCTGGCTATGCATACCAAGCTGGCTAAGGTGAGCACTCGTCTGGATCAGTCCATCGACTCCCTGGCGGATAACATGGAGATTGATATTCCTGATGAGATGGTCAATAAGGCTGTCGAGAAGGCTGTTGCTACTGCGGCTAAGAATGTTGCTAATATTGCCGCCAACAATGCTCTGGCTGAAATCAAGCGTGATATTCACAGTAAGGTTTCTACCGCCATTGAGCGTGAGTATGACTCCATCAAGGGTAAGGTCCTGGCAGAAGCTACGGTAGCCGCATCCAAGATTAACGTCGACCGGGTTCGCAGAGACGTCGAGAAAGCCGCTGAGAAGATGGCTACCGAGAAGTTCGAAGCTAACCTTGACGGCATCGTGAAGAAGTTTACCGACAACCTCGATAACTCCGCTAAGATCTATAGCGCTATCCAGTCCGCCCTGAATCCTGCTGCGACCGCTCCTGTTAATACTGGTCGGGAGTTTGTGGTGAGAGTCGGATGATATTCTCCGAACCATTCACCGAGTTAGAAAAGATCCAGCTCCTCCAGCGCAGTATCCTCGTTAATTCCTTCTGCTACTATGAGCTTAACTCCAATATCCTTAGCGATCACCAATACGACGCAAATGCAAGACAGCTAGTCGATCTGATGCGTTTATATCCCGAGGAAGCTAAGAAGAGTCGGTATCGTCCATACTTTCAAGACTTCTGTAACGCAGGCGAAAACGTTCACTATGTCAGTGGATTTGACCTGCTGCAGAAAGTTAATAAGAAAGATCCTGAGCTATACCGGCATATTTGGATCGACGCTTTGATGGCGCTGGAGAATAAGAGTGAGTATTCACAATAACCATAGAGAAGGCATCTGAAATACGGTGTCTTCTCTTCTTCGTCTGACACTGATATTTAGGAGGTTTATATGGCAGCTAAGATCTACAACGTTGAAATCGAACAGGTTTTCGGATACTGGATGGTATATGTTGACGGTAAATTTTTCTGTACGGCAGACACCAAGCTCGAGGCGATCAGAGAGCTTGAGAGCGTGTATGATATTTAAGGAGGCAAACACCATGCCTAGTAATAGAACTGAGCGCCAGTTTGTACTCGACCCCGACACAGAGGCATTTTTCAAAAACAAACCCGCATGGTACGTAACGACGCTCTGTATATGCGATAAGTGCGGTCGCGCATACAAGGCATCTATCGGACACAAGTCTAAGAACTGTAAACCCGTTACATACACCACCCTGACCGAACGCTAATATCGCGAACTTTACATCCTCCTTTATGAGAAAGGAAGGTGTAGCTTTATGGCACAAATTATTCTTTACGGTATCGCAGGAGCGAGCAAACAGTACAAGCCGATCAGATATCAGGTGATCGAGCTGGAGAACTATACAACTTGGTACGCTAAGTACTATGCCAAGATGATGGTGGCTGAAAACCCCACCGTCGAGCATGTGTATCAGATGGACAATCGTTATGGTCTCAAGCGCGAATTCCAGCTGGCTGTTAAGCTGAACAGTATTGAGAGCTGTGTGATCTTCAAGGATACCCTGGAGAGAGAAGGCATTAAGCTTATCTAAACTAACAAAGAGACGACTCTGAGTTCGAAATGAACTTGGGGTCTTCTCTTTATATTTTTGGAGGATAACCGTGTCTCTAGATAAAGCGATCATACATAAGAAAGAACGCCGTAAACCCTGGCGAGGAAGTAAGCGCTTCGACAAGACCTGTCGTAATCACGGAGGATGCGACTGGTGTAAAGGCAATCGGCTATATTCTACAAAGAAGAAAATGGAGTCTGCTAAGGAGCAGTTGAAAGGAGAGTAAAATGCGAGAAATCAATTTTAGAGGTAAAGCTACCGAACGGTTCGCAGATTTTAAAGTTTTTAGACCGGAGTTATTTGATGGAGAGTGGGTCTACGGATCTTTGGTTATTTGCAACGGTAGATATTTTATCTGCACACATGCTCAGTGTTCTACTAGTACGTGCATTAATAACGGTGTAACGACCATGATTGAAGTCATCCCCGAAACCATCGGTCAGTTCACGGGACTGCTTGATAAGAACGGTAAGAAGATCTTCGAGGGTGATGTTCTCGATTTGCCGAACTGGGTGGTAACGTACGCCGCGGATACCAACGAGAGTCTCGGCATGAACGCAGGCTGGTATATTCAGCGAAATAACTTCGAAAGCTGGATGGAGCTCGAGAATTGCTCCGACTATCTCGTCATGGACAACGTTCACGACAATCCTGATATGCAGAAAAGAGATTAACTGTAGTTTGAAAAGGAGCATACGATGAATAAGGAATTTCAAGTCGGCGACTGGGTTATCGCCGAAGACTATTTCTACGGTCAGATCATGGGCATCGATGGAGACATAGCTGACGTCGAATTCGAAACTGAATACGGCGGCGGTTGTATGCCTTTTTACCTTACTGAGCTGGAGCATACCGAGCATAGACGAGAATATCCTGGAATTACTCACGTTCGCAATTTCTCAGTCGGCGGTAACTCGATCGAGCGCACCTGTAGTCTATCTCTGTGGAATGAGGACGAGGAAGGTAATGAGCGAGATACTACGAGTATCGACCTGACTCAAGGACAGCTGAAGAGTTTGATTAAGATGCTCCAGTGTTATGTGGTGGAGAAAGGAGAGACCGAATGACCGCTATATCCTATCCCGCCTACCTCTATTCGCTGTGGAACGACCAGTTTACAGTAACGGAAGGAACGGTCGTGATATGCTCTGGCAATAGAAGGGCTCATGCTAAATTCGATTGTGATACTAAGCGTGAATATATTGTCGTCGATCCGGCACCGGGTATGATTCGTCAAGCCAAGTTATGGTTACACGAACGCGATGATGAGTTAGCTAGACGTTTGTTGCGCGAATATCATGAAGAATGTATCGCGGATCTGAAGAAGAAACTCCATAGTCACGAGCAGAAACTCGATATTTTGAAAGGAGAAAACAAATGAACTACACCACCACTATCGTCGGCACTATCGAATTCGACGGTAAACTGTTGAACGTATATTCTTCCCTCGATGAACCCATTTTCAGAGCGGCCGATATTGCTAAGATGATCGGCTACAGCGAGGGTAACACGTATAAGCTACTCGAGCTGTGCGAAAAAGATGAGAAGCTGAAACTACCGCTTGTAGTCGCAGGTCAGACTCGTCAGGTCTCTTTTGTGACTGAGCTGGGTCTGTATAATATTCTGGCACAAAGCCGAAAGCTCATTGCTAGAAAGTGGCGGCGTGTCGTGCATACTCAGCTGGTCGCTATGCGCAAAGAGAAGGGCATGACTGTTGTTGACCAGTTTGACGAGTGGGACGACCTGCTGGACACTATCTACTGGGACGAGGAAGTCGGTATGCTAATGCAGAGTGTTACAGTCCAGGGCGGAGATGTCGAGCAGATCCCTTATGTGGAAGAGGATGATATTTGGGAGGATGAAGAATGATACATCCTAATCTCTTGGCTCTAGCATGTGAAATAGACGATATGCGTAATAGAAACGCCAGGACGATCTGCGAATTCCACGAGCTTGAGCACGATATCAAAGAGCTTACCGGTTTTAGCCTCGAGCAGCTTAAGGCTCTCTTCGCAAAAGGTTATACTTTGCAGCCCCCTGATTGGATCTCCCAGCATGGCTGATTTAAAACTGAAAAGGAGCACCATATGACAATCGAACAAATCGAGGAGCTGGTCGCAAGCCCCGACTATGATTTCCTGCGCACTAACCCTCATCTCGGCGATCGTATCATGTTTCTGACTCTGGGAGGAAGTCATGCATACGGTACGAATGTCGAGACCTCGGATGTTGATATTCGTGGAGTCGCGATGAACAGCGCTTCCGATATCGTGGGTCTGTCCAATTTCGAGCAGTTCGTTGAGACTAACACCGATACTACGGTTTATGGTTTCAATAAGCTCATCGGTCTACTGCTCAACTGTAATCCCAACACCATCGAGATGCTTGGATGTAAGCCTGAGCATTATATTCATATGACCGATGCTGGCCGAGAAATGATCGCGAACCGGAAACTGTTTCTGTCCAAACGGGCTATTCATTCTTTCGGCGGATACGCAAATCAGCAGCTTAACCGACTTGAGAATGCTCTTGCTCGGGATCGACTTGCTCAGGCACAGAAAGAGGAGCATATTCGTCGGAGCATGGAAAACTCTGTCAAGTCTTTCGAGAGTCGTTACACCGATTTCGAGGCCGGGAGTATCAAACTCTATACTGATGTTAGTCCTAGAGATGATCTGGATCGAGAAATCTTCGCTGATATTTCCCTCACTCATTTCCCCGCAAGGCAGTTCAACGGCATGCTGAACGATCTCCACAACGTAATCGGCACCTACGAGAAACTCAATCACCGAAATCATAAGAAAGACGACGCTCATCTCAACAAACATGCCATGCATCTTGTCCGGCTGTATCTGATGTGTATTGATATTCTTGAGAAAGAAGAGATCATTACATACCGAGAGGACGATCACGATCTGCTGATGGAGATTCGTAGCGGTTACTACCAGAATCCCGATGGCACATACTGTCCTGAATTCTTCGAGATGATTGACGATCTGAAGAAACGACTGGATTATGCGAAAGAGCATACTTCTCTGCCTGCGCATCCTAATATGAAGCAGGTTGAACAATTTGTCATGGAGGTGAACAAGCGTGCAATCGGGGTTTAAAATTGATATTCCAAACGAAGCTAGGTACATTCTCAGGCTTCTATGGTGTGATGGTTACGATGCATATATCGTTGGCGGGTGCGTCAGAGATAGCCTGCTCGACAAAGCTCCTCATGACTGGGATATTTGTACATCTGCTGATCCCGGTGTGGTTCTCGCTCTTATGGCCGAGTATGGAATCAAAACCATCAAGACCGGTCTTCAACATGGCACCGTAACGGCCGTGATGGATAGTGGGAGCTATGAGATAACTACTTTCCGAGTAGATGGCGAATACACTGACAACCGCAGACCGGACAGTGTTAAATTCGTAACCCGCATCTATGAAGATTTAGCACGTCGCGACTTCACCATCAATGCTATGGCGTACAGTGAGTGGGATGGTCTTATTGATCCCTGGGGCGGTTACGGCGATTTGGACAATGAACTTATCCGCTGTGTTCGCAACCCTGACGATCGATTCAAAGAGGACGCTTTGCGGATTCTTCGAGCTCTCAGATTCGCCTCTACATATGAGTTCAAGATTGAAGAGAAAACCGCCGCTGCAATCCATCGTAACAAGGATTTACTGAAGAACATCTCTGCCGAGCGCATTCGTGACGAGCTGTGCAAGATGCTCTGTGGCGAGGGCATCCTTGATATTCTACTGGAGTACAGCGACGTGATGGCTGTCATCATTCCTGAACTCGAGCCTTGTATCGGTTTCGAGCAGAATAATCCTTATCATAAGTATGATGTATATGGTCATATCGCTCATGCGGTCGCTAATGATTGCACTAATGATATTTCTATCAAGATGGCTCTGCTATTACACGACATCGGTAAGCCTGAGTGCTATACGGAGGACGAGAAAGGCGGACATTTCTATGGGCACAGTGTTCCGGGCGCATTTCACGCGCAAATCATCACAGACCGTTTGAGATTCGACAATAAGACTCAAGATGAGATTATCAGGTTGGTGTTACATCACGATGCTGATATTCAGCCTACGAACAAGGCCGTTAAGAGGTGGATGAATAAAATCGGCTATGATACATTTGCCAAACTTCTCTTAGTGCGAATTGCAGATATTCGTGCACACTCTGAAATCAATCAGGAGACTAGAGTTGATAAATGCTATATGGCTGCAGACATCTCCAGTATTATACTGAAGGAGCAGCAGTGTTTCACCATCAAAGACCTGACTGTCAACGGTAATGACATTATGCGTTTCTGCGGTATCGAGAGCGGGCCGATTGTCGGAAAGATGTTGAAGCACCTTCTTGATAAGGTCATTGACGGTGAGATTGAGAACAACGCAAATGATCTAATTCAGGAAGCTAAAAGATATTTGGAAGGAGAAACCTAAATGAATATCGAACTATCCACGAACATCACGATTTTTCCAAACACTCTTAAAAGTATCATCGTCGAGTATTTGAATCATCTCGGCTATGATACGACGGTGGATAATGTGAGTCTCATAGTCGGGACTAAATACGAAGGATGCGGTCCGATGGAGCGCGAGATTCCTTATTTTGAGAAAGCTGTTGTTAATGTGAAAGGAGAAACAAAATGAGCTACGAATACGATCAGTATCTGAGAGAACACAGAGAGAACGTGGCGAAAGGTCTTTACTGGTTAGGGGTAAACCTACCTGATATTCTCAATGGCGTGGACGTCGTGTCTCTACGGGATCAGATCAACAAGTACCACGACCTTAGCAAGGATACCATCGCCGAGTACGAACCCTATGACGCATATTTCTACGGCAAGAACAAGTCCTATGAGGTGGTCCAGAACTTCAATCGAGCCTGGCTGCATCATATTCACCGCAACCCTCATCACTGGCAGTACTGGGTTCTGATCAACGACGATCCTAACGAAGGCGAAGTTATTCTGGATATGGACTACGACTACATCATCGAGATGATCTGCGATTGGTGGGCTTTCAGCTGGAAGAAGGGTAATCTGTACGAGATTTTCTCTTGGTATGACCAGCATAAGGCGTATATGAAGCTGAGCCCCAAGACTCGTAAGACCGTGGAGGATATTCTGGATCAGATCCGAGAGAAGCTTGACGATCTGGAGTTTAAGGAGGAAAAGTAAAATGGCAACTATCGGAACTGTTAATGTCGACCTGTCCCCTTATTACGAAAAACCCGTAAAGAACGTGTTATTCCTCGCGCCCGGACTTGCCTATGCTAATACTGTCGTTCGCAATCTTGCCGATCGGCTTAACAAGAGAGGCATCCCCTTTACGTCTTCTAATCTCAACCCCTATGAAGCCCCTTATCTATGCACCAAACACGTCAGTATCGGATTTGAGTGCTCCGACCCCGTAACCTGGACCCCAAACACTTTCTACGAAATTAATTGTGTTTTCGGCAAGAAAGAGTTGCTCGAGATTTTCCATAAGCAACACGCCGCCCGAACTCGCGTCCCCACGTATAACGGCAGTCTGGAAAATTATATCATCACTATCGAGTCTGGTGAAACGGCATTTCCCAATACGATCCCCAAAACCTCCTACCTCCCTGAAATCTCCAAAGTCCACTTCAATCCTCCCATGACCATCGTTCTCTGGGAAGACGGCACTAAAACTATGGTTAAGTGTCAGGAAGACGATGCGTATTCCGATGAGGTCGGTCTGGCGCTGTGTATCGCTAAGAAGGCTCTCGGTAATAAGGGTAACTTCAATAACGTATTCCGGAAGTGGGTGCCTGAAGTTGACGATTCCTGCGAGCCTATTCCTACACTCAAAGATATTTTCGACAGGGTCCGTAATGCGCTAACTACCATGTCTTTTGATATCTATAAGGAGGAAAACTAAATGATTAAGGTAGGTCAGAAGGTAGCATTCAACCAGTTCCACTACATGCCCGGCGGTGGCGGTTCTGACGGCTTCGTGACGGGTAGCGTCATCTACGTCAACGAGCCTCATAGATATTTCACTACGGAGTACGAGTGCGGCGGGAAGACGTGGAAGATCTCTTTCAAATTCAACGATCTTGTCGGCGTTGGCGAGCGTGGTTGTGTGAGAGTAGTCAGGTGATAACTATGACGAAACATAAATGCCAATTCTCGAACGGCATTATCATCAAACCCAATGGCGTTAACGAATTGGACCCGTGTATTTACGACCTGATGGAAGAACATCAAAATGTGACTGTCAGAGTTTATCAGTGTGCTATATGCGGATCTGTGGATATTTCCTGGGAGAAGCAGGACGACACCGAGAGTACTATTTTCAGAGATTTGGAGGACTGACGAATGTCTATTTTTACAGTTATCATGCTGGCAATCGTCTCGTATTTCATGATCGGCGGCTTCATTATGGGTCTGATTGACGATTCTTACCACATCATGGAATATGTTTGGTTCTGGCCGGTTCATGTCATTAATTGGTTTACAGAGCTCATGTTCGACCTTGGCTACGGTCTGAGAGAGGTCGTTGATGGGTGGAGGGCTCGAGGAAATGATTAAAATCGACGTCGAAAGCTACTGTCAGAACTGTCTGGATTTTAAAGCGGACGTTACGAAGCCTGAGCGACTGTATGCTGGAAATGAGGAAGTAGCCTTGATCGGTGACACAATCGTCCGTTGCGAATACCGTAAGCGCTGCGCCGGCATCCATAGATATTTACAGCAGCAGATGAAAAGGGAAGACGAGAAAGGATGACAAATGAGCACTACTGTTTACGAGGAACTCTGTCGAGAGATTAATCTGTTTGCTAAAGAACATGGATTGCTTGTCAAGTATGACCCTATCGACGAAGAACACCCTGACGAATGGGGCTTCACATTGTATAATCAAAATCGCAGCTGGGGTTATCGGCGCTTATTCTCGGCGTTTACTCACGAGTTGATGAGAATGGACAAGCACAGTTTTGCTGAGATGGTCGTGGGGGATATTCGTAAGCATTTGAAAGAGAAAGGAGTAATCGCATATTGAAGCTGAAGTGTAATCATTGCAAATGTAAAGACAGCTACCAGCTAACCAGAGCCGCATATGACGATATGGAGTATCTCGGCGAACACAAGATCACATGCAAGTGCTGCTCCAAATCTTTTGGCGTTAAACTCGATGGGTTTAGCGTCAGAGTTGTGAAGTGAGGTGACTAAAGTGGGAATTGAAAACTACGGCTGCTCCATGGGTCCCGGACAGCTTCATATCTTCGACAAGGCCGGCACGTTTATGATAGATGCTCCAGTTACCGAGGGTCATATGGATATTCCATTCTCCGCAGATGTTGAACCGGAATACGACTTTGAATTCAAGGCTCCTGTGATTCAAGAGTTCACAACATCCACTTGCGTCATTGATACGGATCTACTGCAGACTATTTCCGGGTCGCCTCGTGGTTATTACCTTGAATACGACGCGGATGTTCAGATCCAGGCCCGTAGGCATCGCAAGAAGCGCATCGATAAGAAATGGCTTAAGCGATATGGCTACAAGACGGTTCGGAGACCGATTAGAATCAAGTGCGACCAAATTACCATGACGCCTGATGATGACGATCTCGGCGTTAGATTTGACGTGGAAGGAGTGAGTTACGTATGAAAATTACCTTGGATGAGGCGTTCGATAAACTTCGACACATCAACGATGTTATTGGCGACCTGGATCGACTTAGCA
>JAEIGA010007048.1_pt1 | contig 17099 bp, 17 predicted proteins | sample 9270691 | NCBI WGS metagenome assembly JAEIGA01 (sample SAMN17057246, study PRJNA624740) | gut metagenome | biome: biome; isolation source: fecal sample | host: Bos grunniens | place: China: Xizang | collected 2019
CATTAACTACAAAACTTGTTTGCGCTAAGATAATGATTGTCAAAAGCAAACTAATTGGTAAAAATCTTTTTTTCATATCACCTAATTTAGATATTTATTACTAATATATAATTCACCTTTTAAGGGTGCTAAATTACTATATTTTTTGAATACACGCAAACTATTTTTTATAAAAAAAATATTTTTTTTCTTAAAAAATAAAAATATAGCATGCAGTGATTATAATGTCCGAAATATCAAACACTTATTTTCTGTTGCTTAATATTTAATAATAGTAGATGAAGGAAGCCAGCCAATACTTCCGTTCGCTATTTTTATCTTGTCCCAATTGTCGGTATGGTCTAATATTTTCACTTTTGAACCTTCATGGAGTACGAACAAATCGACACTTGATGATGATGGCGAACTTTTTACTGTGATAGTAGGTGTTACTATAATACCTTCGTTTTGGCTTTTAATATAGTTGGATTTCTTAATAGTGATGCTAAAACTGCATATTGTAATTGCTATTAATGCTATACCTACAAAGAACATACTTTTCTTTAATATTCTAGTTTTAGCTGTGAAATAGAAAAACAGGCATATCAGCATTATTCCAAAAAACACTAAAGTGATAACTGACCATGTATTTATAGAGAAACTATTGCTGATATTTTTCCACCAAGTCTTGACAAAGAATTCTGGAACGCTTTCTATTTTATCGCTGATAAATGCTTGCGCAATCTCTATATTATGTTTTGTGTCTTCATTCTTTGGATCAAGTTTTAATGATTTTTCATAGTAATAGATAGCTAATGGATACTTTCCTATTTTATAATAGGTGTTGCCCAAGTTGTAAAATAATGTCGAAGAAGAATATCCCTTATTAATAATGCTTTCATAAACAGCGGCTGCTGAATCGTAGGCGCTCTCATTATATAAGGTGTTCGCTTTTATTAATAATTCCTCAGGTTTTTGTGCTTTTGCATCATTTGCCATTATGCAAGTGACGACAAGTAATATCATTCCTATTATGTGAGTTCTGTTTTTCATGTCTTTTATTTTAAAAGTTTCTCGGCTTTTGTTATCAAATCTATTCCTTTCTGATATAATTCGTCCATTTTTTTACTTGGATCGCCTGGAGCAAATCTTGCAAATTCGCAATTGTTCAATAAGTCAATAAATTCGTTTACTATATCTTCACTTACATTTTTGTTTAACATCATTTCTTTAACAGTTTCCATTGATAATTGTGAACGAACAATATTCAATTTGTCGGAAATGTATCCCCATAATGCTTGTGATAGTCCTTCGTAAAAACCATTTTGGTTGTTGTCTTTCAAATGGGTATATGCATTTGAAAGTCGTTTCTTTGCAACTTTGGTGGCTTGTTTGTTTCTTACTAAAACCTGATTTTTATTCAGTTTATTCATTCTGTTGTTTATAATAATGGCAGCTGCAAATATTATCACCATTAAGACTAATATAATAATGTATGTTGGTGACATGAAAAACATTACTCCTGTGATGCTCAACTTTTTGTCGTTTGTGTTGATGTGTTGAATGTCTTTGCCTAGATATTTGATGTCAGCTTGTCCTGGAGTGTATATTCCGCTATTGCCGGATATAGCATCTCCTTTCTCAACTCGAATCTTGTATTCTCCTGAACTTAATGTTTCATATTTGTTTAATGAAGGATTAAAATATGAGAACATAGTTTCTTTTAAATCAAAGTCACCCGACACTCTTGGAATTATAATATATTCAGCTTTCTTGCTTCCTGTAATTCCAAGTGCATTGTCTTTTATTGATGATGTGATTTTTGGATCATATACTTCAAAATCAGGAGGGAAAACCGGTCTAGGTAATTCCAATAATTCGATATTGCCTTTGCCTGATACTGTTAATGTTAATGTAAATGCTTCATTAACTTTAAGTTCGTTTTTGTCTATCTTTGATGTGAAAGTGAATTGTCCGACAGCACCTTTAAAACTTTCAGGTTTGTTGGCTGTTGGCAATGGCTCTACTTCAATTGTAATAGGTTGTGACTTAATGTCTTTTCTTACATTGGTATAAGATGTTCCTAATACGTCTCCAAAGAAATCTTCAAAAGGATCATATCCTTGCGAACGATTTCTTTGTTGTCTTATTTGAGCTATGCAATTGATATCTAATGGGTCAATTGTTAGCTGTCCGGCTTTTTGTGGGAACAAGACTATCTCTTGAATTGTTGCTACATTGTATGTCTGGCCATCACGTATGACTGATGATTGCTGCAATGTGCCATTATTGTCTGTAACGTCTTTAGTCCAGAATCCGGAATATGATGGTGCTTTTGAAACGGCTAATTGTGATATAGGGATGTTATAATATATTTTGTATGTGAGCATTATCTGTTCACCCAAATATGCTTTTTTCTTACTTGGAACAGCTTCTAGGAAAACTTCTCTGCTAATGTCTTTTGTTTGTGTGTTGGAATTGTTGAGGCTTCTGCCAGAATTGTTTGAGCCATTTTGTGATGCTGATACTATTATCTCACATGGCTCGCTGGTTATTTTCTTCTTGTCAACTATTATCGATGCTTGAGGAATGATGAAATTACCTTCTTTAATAGCGCGTAAGTGAAAGGAGTATGTTTGGATATTGGTCTTTGATACAGAGCCGTTGATTATTTGAACACTTGAGCTGGTAGATTTGAAAGGACCACCAATAACTTCAAAATTGTTGAAGTTTGGTGCTTTGAAATCTTTGCCATCAGAATTTAATTCGTAAGAAACTTGGAATTGTTCTCCTACAGAGACGTGTTTCTTGCATATTGTTTTAAATGTGACATCAGTCTGAGCTTCAAGTGAGTAGGTGACTGCAAATAAAAGTGCTATTATATATAAGAGTTTCCTTTTCATTTTTTTTAATTTAATTGCAAAAATAAAACCTTATTTAATATTACCAATCTTTTTCTGATTTTCTTTTTTGCATCTGAGATGCTTTTTTCTCATTCATTTCTTCCATGGTTTCTTTCTCTTGATTTTCAAGAGCCTTTAACATTCTTTCAGCATCTTCTTTTGACATTTGTTGCTGCTGCTGTTGCTGATTTTGTTGTTGCTGATTTTGTTGTTGTTGATCTTGTTGTTGATCTTGCTGTTGCTGTTCTTGTTGTTGTTGATCTTGTTGCTGCTGATCTTGTTCTTGGTCTTGTTGATTTTGTTGTTGCTGCTGGTTTTGTTGCTGTTCTTGTTGAATCATTTTCCAACGAGCATATTCCAAATTATATCTGGAATCTTCATCATCAGGATTTATTTTAAGAGCTTTTTTATATGACTCAAAAGCTTCTCCATATTTTTCTTGTGCCATGAGTGTATTTCCTAGATTGTAATACGCATCGGCTTCGATTTCTTTTGAAGTATTTCTTTCAGTAACACCAGAGAATGCTTTAGCAGCATCTTCGTAGTTTTTTTGTTCATATAATGCGTCGCCCAAATTAAACTGAGCTTTTGGACTATATTCTTTGTCTAAAGATTTTCTGTAATTTACTTCAGCTTCTGAATAGTTTCCATTTTTATATTCTTTATTTCCATGTCTGATAAGACCTTTGTCGGTCTGTGCATTAGATGACAGACATATTGATGCAAATAAAATGCATATACCTATTTTAATATTAATTGTTTTCATCTTTAGGCTCGAAAAAGTTGAATTTTGTTTCCCAGTCTTTCTTTCCTGAAGAGATTAGGATTTCTATTATTAAAAGAATTATTGCCGCACCGATAAACCATTGAAATTGGTCTTCATAATCTGTAAACACTTTAGATTCAATTTCGGATTTTTCAGATTTGTTAATTTCGTTGAATATTTCATCGAGGCCGACATTTGAATTGCTAGCTCTTCTGTAAATTCCATCGCCTATTTCAGCAATTTGGCGTAACAGATTGTCATCCAATTTGGTGATGACGATGTTTCCATCTCTATCTTTCTTATATCCGGTTCTTTTTCCATATTGGTTATATAGTGGGATAGGAGCGCCTTCTTCTAGTCCCATGCCAATTGTGTAAATCTTAATGCCTAATTTGGCGGCTTCTTGTGCTGCTTTGATGGCGTCGCCATTGACATGGTCTTCACCATCGGATATTATTACTATTGCTTTGCTGTGTTCGCTTGTTCCAAACGATTTGACGGCCAAATTGATGGCAGCGCCTATTTCTGTTCCTTGTGAAGGAATCAGATTTGTATTGACAGTTGACAAGAACATTTTGGCTGCAGCATAGTCTGTCGTTATTGGCAATTGTACGTATGCATTACCTGCAAAGATGATAACACCGATTCTGTCGCCGTTCAGTTTGTTAATCAGATTGTTGATGGCTTGTTTTGAACGTTCTAAACGGTTAGGAGCAATGTCTTCTGCATTCATTGAGTTTGAAATATCAATACAGAAATATAAATCAATACCTTCTCTTTTTACCTCTTCCATCTTAGAGCCAGTCTGAAGGTTAGCTGCTGCAAATATACCTAATATTATGACAAGCAGGAAGATGATGAATTTGGTGTTGCTTCTTGAACTTGATGCTAAAGGCACCAGAAAACTTGCAAATTTTGAATCAGCAAATTTTTTGAATTGTCTTTTGTTCCATATACGGATTAATATATATATGGCAATGAGAACTGGTATTGCCAAAAGCCAATATAAATATTCAGGATGTTCAAATCTTAAAATGTGAGTTTCCATCTTTTTATATTTAATCTGTTATTGATTTGAAAATCGTGTTTTTCAATAAAAATGATAATCCAAGCATAATGAGTCCCCAGATTACGAAAGGATGAAATTCTTCGTGAAGTCTCTTATATTCACTTACTTCAATTTTAGAACGCTCCATTTTGTCAATTTCGTCGTATATCTGTTGTAATTTTTCTTTTGATTCTGCACGGAAATATTTGCCGCCAGTTTCGTTGGCGATCTGTTGTAGTAATGGTTCGTTAATATTAACCTCAACTTGTTGGTATTTAATGCCTCCAAATGGTGTTTGTACTGGATATGGTGCTGTTCCTCTAGTGCCGGCGCCAATTGTATAAACCCTAATGCCGAACAATTTGGCCATCTCTGCTGCTGTTGAAGGGTCGATTGAACCAGCATTGTTATCACCATCAGTTAATAAGATTACGACTTTTGATATTGCTTCACTGTCTTTTAATCTGCTAACCGCTGATGCCAAACCGTCGCCTATTGCAGTTCCGTCTTCAAGCATTCCACATTTCATGTCTTTCAACATATTAAGCATCATGCCGTGATCTGTGGTTAGTGGCACTTGTGTGAATGTTTCACCGCTAAATACTATCAATCCCATTCTGTCGCCAGGACGGCCGATAACGAAGTCGGAGGCTACAGCTTTGGAAGCTTCTAATCTGTCTGGTTTTAGGTCGGCAGCCAACATACTGCTGGAAATGTCCATCGCTAGAACTATGTCAATGCCTTCAATATTGACATTCTGTTTTTTAGTACTGCTTTGTGGACGAGCTAAGGCTATGATAAACAATGATAATGCGGCCATTTCTAATACGAAGACAATATGTCTAAGATACGATTTCCAAGATTTTGGAAGTTTGTCAAAAAATCCAGTGTCTGAAAAACGTACATATGCTTGTTGCTTGTTACAATTGAAAATGTACCATACAATTAAAATAGGTATGATAATCAATCCAAAAAGGAAATGCGGAGATGCAAATTCTAATGAACTCATTTTGTTTCCTCCATTTCTTGATTTTCAGTTGTTTCTTTTTCAAAATCATATTTCTTTGCTTTGGCTTCTTCTGCTTTTTTTTGCTCCATTTCTTGATAGAATGTGTAACTGTCTTCAACAAATGAGTTTATATCACCAAAAGCTGTTTCATTTTGTGATGGACTAGGATTGGCCTTTGCAAATTTTACCAAATCAGAAGTTATGAGAGTGTTTTGTAATTTCTCGAAAATAGAGTTGTCTAACTGTAATTTTCTTACTTCCTGAAGAATTTCATCGGAAGTCATTTCGATGGCATCAATATTAAATTGACCTTCGAGATATTCTCTTGCTATGTCAGTCAAATCTGTATAATATTCTTTTGATTTTCCAGATTGCCAAAGGTTTGACTCCTTGAGTTGTGTCAATCTTTCTCTTGCTGTTACGATAGCAGGAATTTGTGGTTTGACTTCTTCCTCTTCAATCTTTTCTTTTTTGCTAAAACGTTTGATGAGATAGATTGCCAATAAAATAAGACCTGCCAAAACAATGGCACCTCCTGCGTATGGTATGGTTTCTTCAAATGTAATGTTCTGTTTGATAGGCGCTTTGATAGGTCTGTATGCTATTGTTGTGTCTATTGAAACAGCTTGTACATAAATGTCCATCCATTCGGTATAGCAGGTGTGTGTTGTTGTGTCGTTGATAGATTTTGAATATTTCAAGCCTATTTTAGGAATCTCAACATAACCAGTATCGAAGGTTGTCATTGTCAAAAGTTGCGACATAATAACGTCGTTACTATTATTAATAGGGGTTTTAGATACGTCGCTTCTTTTTATCACCTCAATGCTTTTGCTGAGAGTGTCTTTTAATTCACTCCATTGGACAATATAATCGCTTGGCATTCTCACGTCTAATTTGTAATTAAATGTCTGACCTGCGAAAATGCTGTCTTTGTCAATGCTTCCGTTGGCGTATATGTTTTGTGCAAAACAATGTCTATTTGCTATCAATAGCATTGTAATGGCAAAGAATAATTTTATGATATGCAATTTTATTCTCATCTTCTTGATTCTCTTTTCTTAAATAACTGCATCAAAGGTTTGACGTAATCGATGTCTGTATAAATCAAGGTATTGTCGATACCGTTATTTGCAAATATCTTATTGAGTTTAATGGATTCAGATTGAATATATTTTTGATATGCTTCGTTCCATGAACTCATTGAAGTATCGACCCATACGTCTTTGTTAGTCTCAGAGTCTCTGAATTTCACGAGACCCACTTTAGGTATTACGAGCTCTCTTTTATCGGTAATTCTCAAACAAACGAGGTCGTGTTTGTTGGCAGCGATTCTTATTTGTTGTTCGAAAGGTTTTTTGGAGATGAAGTCAGATATTAAGAAAGAGGTTGTTCTTTTCTTGATTGCGCTAGTCAAAAAACGTAATCCTTCACCTATGTCAGTACCTTTGTGCTGTGGGGTGAATGTTACTATCTCTCTGATGATGCGAAGAATATGACTTGAACCTTTCTTAGGAGGAATGAATTTTTCAACTTGATCGCTGAAGAAAATCACGCCTACCTTATCGTTGTTCTGAATTGCCGAGAAAGCCAAGACGGCTGCCAATTCAGCAGTGAGGTCTCTTTTTGAGATGTTTACCGAGCCAAAGTCGTTGGAGCCTGAAACGTCAATGAGCAGCATTACAGTCATCTCGCGTTCTTCTTCAAATATCTTGACGAAAGGACGGTTGAATCGAGCCGTTACATTCCAATCAATGTTGCGTATGTCGTCGCCATATTGATATTCACGAACTTCACTGAAGGTCATGCCACGACCCTTGAAGGCACTGTGGTATTGACCAGAAAAAATATTATTGGTCAAGCCACGTGTCTTAATCTCGATTTTTCTAACCTTTTTAAATAGTTCGTTAGTTTCCATATCTCAATAAATCACGGCACTTCTACCATGTTTAAAATCTCATTGATAATTTCTTCTGTTGTAATGTTTTCAGCTTCAGCTTCGTATGTCAATCCAATACGATGTCTCATTACATCAGGTGCAACAGCGCGGACGTCTTCTGGAATAACATAACCACGACGTTTTATAAATGCGTATGCTTTAGCAGCCATTGCAAGGTTGATAGTTGCACGTGGTGAACCGCCATAACTGATAAGGTTGGCAAATTTCTTTAATTTGTAATCGTTTGGATAGCGTGATGCAAAAACGATGTCGGTGATGTAGTTCTCAATTTTTTCGTCAAGATATACTTCACGGCAGACCTTTCTTGCATTCAAGATTTCTTTTGTTGATGTAACAGGTTTTATTTCTGGATAATCCTTGTTTATGTTCTGACGAAGGATAATCTTTTCTTCTTCTTTTTTAGGATAGTCAATTATGACCTTAAGCATGAAACGGTCAACTTGAGCTTCTGGGAGAGGATATGTACCTTCTTGTTCAATAGGGTTTTGTGTTGCCATTACGAGGAATGGGTCTGGCAATGCGAATGTGCTTTCTCCAATTGTAACCTGATGCTCTTGCATAGCTTCAAGCAATGCACTTTGCACTTTTGCAGGTGAACGGTTGATTTCGTCGGCTAATACGAAGTTGGCGAAAACAGGACCTTTGCGAACTATGAACTCTTCGTTCTTTTGGCTATATATCATTGTACCGATTAAGTCGGCTGGCAAAAGATCTGGTGTGAACTGAATACGGCTGAAATCAGCGTCGATAATGCTTGATAATGTCTTGATGGCGAGAGTTTTTGCTAAACCAGGAACACCTTCAAGAAGTATATGTCCGTTTGATAATAAACCAATTAATAATCTTTCTGTCATGTGTTTTTGACCAACAATGACTTTGCTCATTTCAAGATTGATGAGGTCAATGAATTGACTCTCTCTCTGGATTCTTTCGTTTAATTCACGAATATCTGTCTCAAACATAATGTCTTTTTTTGTTATTATTAATATGTGCAAAATTAACAAGAATTTATCAAATTTATTGCATGCTTGCTAACATTTTTGAAAAATCAAGACAAATCACTGTGGATTTGCCTTGATTATCAAATATAATTAGTTTGGACAAAATTCACTTAATTGATGCATTAGTTTTTTACGACTGTAAAAAATACGGCTTTTTACAGTTCCTATTGTTAAATGTAAGCAATCTGCAATTTCCTTGTATTTGTATCCGTCATTGTACATATCGAATGCGCGGCGGAAATCCTCGTCTAACATTTTTATGCCTCTTTCTAATTCCTTCGAATTGATTATTGACTGAGGGTCTGTGTCTGTATTTATGTTGCTAATGTTCAAATAATAAAGATCTTCACTTTGGTCTATGATTGTGTTTGCTTTTTTAGTTCTACGATAATTGTTGATGAAAATGTTTTTCATAATGGTGTAAACCCATGCTTTGAAATTGTTGTGGCTGACATACTTCTCTTTGTATATCAACGCTTTGAGGAATGTTTCTTGCATTAAGTCTTTTGCGTCATCTTCATTTCCTGTCAATTGTCTTGCAAATGCTTCAAGATTTTTCTGAAGAGCTGTTAGGTTGCTGTTGAACTCAATTGTTGTCATAACTAATGTTGTTTTTGTGTTTTAAAAATTGATTGTTTGTTGTTGTTGTTGTGTTGTTGTGCTGCAAAAATAATATACAATTTTCTTTTGTCAATACCCTTGGAACGGCCTTTCGATAGGTAGGCGTATATGTGGTTGATTTATTGATAGTTATGAAATGTTAAATAAATGTTAAATTTTAAAAGTAAACGGAAAAATACAAAAAGTTAACGGATTTTAACATAAGTTAACGGAAATTAACATAAGTAAACGGGCAAAAATAGAGCGGTTTTAAGGCCTTTTTTGACCAAAATATCACATTTTGCACCATATTTTTAAAATCCCGACATAAATCTCCGCGAATTCATTATTAATTGCAATTTTTTTTGTACTTTCGTAGAAAATTATTTGATGATGATTTCATTTGATAAAATTGCTTTGATTGGTTCGGGAAATGTGGCTTATGCTTATTCAAAAGCATTGAAAAATAATGGAATACATCCTAAGTATATTTATACACGTTCTTTGGATAAAATTTCAGAGATAGAGAATTCATTAGAAGTAGAGGCAACATCTTGTTTTGATGATTTGCTTGATTGTGATTTGATTATAATAGCTGTTAAGGATGATGTAATCAAAGAAGTGTCTTTGAATCTTAAAAATTATAAAGGATTATTAGTTCACACTTCAGGTACGCAGCCTTCTTCGGTTTTGAATCATATTGAAAATTATGGCGTACTTTATCCATTGCAGACATTGACAAAAGATTTTGATGTCGATTTTAAAAAAGTACCTCTTTTGATAAATGCTTCATCATCAATATGTTTGGAAAAGCTAAAGAATCTGGCTAGTATTATGTCTGACGTTGTTGTTGAATGTAATGACGAAGATAGAAAATTCATCCATCTGAGTGCGGTTTATGTTTGCAATTTCGTTAATGTAATGTTGCAGGTCGGTAATAGGCTTCTAGAAAATAAAGGGCTGGATGTCTCAATATTCGAACCTTTAGTAAAAGAAACAGTTGACAAATCTTTTGTATTAGGACCTGAAAATGCTTTGACGGGTCCTGCAAAAAGGGGTGATGTTGAAACAATTGAACGTCATAAAGAATTACTGGAAAATAATCCGGAAGAGAAAGAAATTTACGAATTATTAACAAATTATATAATAAATAAATGTAGATAATATGAAGAATTATAAAGAACAATTAAAGGATATTACAACTTTTATATTTGATTATGATGGTGTTATGACAAATGGTGACGTTTTGGTTGATGCCAACGGAGTTCCATTGCGTAGCACAAATGTTAAAGATGGATATGCACTTCAGCTCGCAGCTCGTCTTGGTTACAATATAGCAATTATCACTGGTGGATATTCTATTTCAATAGAAAAAAGAATGGAAATGCTTGGTATTAAAGATGTTTTCGTTCGTTCTGCAAGTAAGGTGGAAGTCCTTCAGAAATATATGGAGGCCAATAACTTGAAACCTGAGCAGATTATATATATGGGTGATGATCTTCCAGATTATCCAGTAATGAAAATGGTTGGACTTCCTGTTTGTCCAGCTGATGCTGTTCCGGAAATTAAAGATATCAGCTTGTATATAAGTCATTGCGGAGGAGGGAAAGGAGCTGTTAGAGATATTATAGAGCAAGTTCTCAAAGCTCAGGATAAATGGATGAAAGATTTTACTTTTTATGTTTGGTAAATAAAATATAATGAATAAGATAAAGGCGTTTTTTAAATTGGTTCGATGGACTAATTTGTTAATCATAGTAATAATGATGTGTTTGGTCAATTATTGCTTGATGTCGTCTTTGCATGTGTCTGAGATAGTCGGCGTATTACCTTCGTCACCAGCCTTTCTAATGCTTGTTATATCATTGGTTTTCATCGTGGCTGGCGGCTATGCTATCAATGATTATTTCGATGTTGAAACAGATAGGATTAACAAGCCTGATAAGCTTGTTGCAGAAAAGGTCTTTACTGATAAAGAGATAAAATTCTTTTACAAATCGTTGACATTTATTGGCTTGTCGGCAGGTCTTGTTTCAAGCATTATTTTGATGGGCGCAAGATTCATTACTTTGTTTGCAATATTGCTCTTGCTGGTTTGTATGCTTTATTCTTATTCGTCTATTTATAAGAAAAAATTCTTAATAGGGAATATAATTGTTTCTATTTCAGTGTCTTTGGCTGTTTTTTTGCCATGGCTGTTTGAGGCCTTTCATCTTTCAAACAATGCCTTGATTCTTTCGGTGTGTAAAGATACAATGATGAATATTCTTCCTTTTGTATTGATATACACTGCTTTCGCTTTTTTGACAACATTGATTAGAGAGATAGTGAAAGATGCTGAGGATTATGATGGAGATTTTGTAACCTATTGTCGTACAATACCTATTGTGTGCGGAATGTTAAAGACTAAGGTAATTGTTGGTGTATTGTCCTTTGTGTTGTATGTCTTCCTTGCTTATTTTCATTGGGTTCTTGCTAGATTGCAAGCGGACACAGCCATCTATATAATGATTGTTGCAGAAACATTAGGTATGATGATACTGCCAATACTTTTTAATATTAAAGAATTTGCTGATTTTCATAGACTTTCTATTGTGCTTAAAATGATAATGGTAGTAGGAATGTTAACAATGGTATTTATATAATGTTAGAAAATTTAAAGAAATATAATATTATTCTTGCCTCAAAATCACCTAGGAGGCAAGAGCTCTTGAAAGGGATAGGTTTGCCTTTTTCAATTTTAACAAAGGATGTTGATGAGTCGTATTCTTCGGAAATGCCTGTTTTTGACGTAGCGCCATTTTTGAGTTATAAAAAAGCTAGAGCTTTTGAGGAGAATGAACTTCCTGATAATTATATGGTTATAACGGCAGATACTGTCGTTATTGTCGGTGATAAAATTTTAGGAAAACCAAAGGATTTTGAAGATGCTTGCAATATGTTGCGTCTTATTTCAGGAAAAAAACATTCGGTGGTGACAGGCGTGACTGTTCATACCAAAGAAAAGACCAAGACATTTTCCGTTGCGTCTAAAGTTTCGTTTGAAGTGCTTGATGAAGAGGAGATAAATTATTATGTTGATACATATAAGCCTTTTGATAAGGCTGGTTCTTACGGAATTCAGGAATGGATTGGTTATGTTGGGGTTAATAGCGTTGAAGGTTCTTATTTCAATGTTATGGGTCTGCCAACGCAGAAATTATATCAAATATTAAAACATTTTTGAAATATATATGATGGACAAAAAACCTTTGATACTAATTGCTAATGACGATGGTTATCGCGCAAAAGGATTTCATAAACTCATCGAATTGATGAGAAAGATAGGTGAGGTTATTGCGATTTCAACGGAAAAACCTATGTCGGGACAAAGTCATTCAATTACTAATCATGACCCTTTGAGGGTTTATCTTGCAGAACAAGACGCTGATTATAAGTTATATGTATGCAGTGGACGTCCCGTCGATTGTATCAAAATAGGTTATAGGTTTACTGATGGCAGAATGCCTGATCTTGTTGTTTCTGGAATAAATCATGGCTCTAATGCGTCGTCAAATGTAATATATTCTGGAACAATGGGTGCAGCTTTGGAAGCTTGTATGGACGGTGTCCCTGCAATAGGTTTCAGTGTTGATAGTTATTCGTCTAATGCCGAATTTGATCATATTGAATGTTATGTTGATGCAATAGCAAGGCGTGTCTTGGCAGAAGGTCTCCCTAAAGGTGTTTGCCTTAACGTAAATATGCCAAAGAAATCTGAAGAGGCTATTAATGGCGTTAAAATATGCCGTCAGGCAAAAGGTCGATGGAGTCAGACTTTTGAACATAGAGTTGATCCTTTTGGCCGTGATTATTATTGGCTTACTGGTTATTTCATAGAAGAGGATGAAGGTGTCGATACTGACCTTTATGCAATAAAGAATAATTATATAGCTGTAGTGCCGACAATGTTTGACATGACGTCTTATTCTTCTATGGAAATATTAAAAGATTGGAATTTGTGATATGTTAAAAAAAGATGATTTTTATATAGGTTTTATAGCTGCCATAGTGATGTTTTTTATCATTTACAGCTTGTTGAATCTTTTTACGGATTTTTCATATTTTTCGCAGAATCGTGATTCTCTATGGGTTTATATTTTGTCAATAATGCCAAGTTTGCTATTGTCACGTTTCATGCTTGTAAAATGGAATATGGAAAAAACAGGTAGAGGAATGATGTTCTTCTCTTTATTAGGAATTTTATTTGTAATGTATTGGGTGTTGAAATGAAATATTATATTATTGCAGGTGAAGCATCTGGCGACCTTCATGGTGCAAATTTGATAGCTTCCATTAAGAAAAAAGATCCACGTGCAAAAATAAGAGCATGGGGCGGTGATTTGATGAAAAAGCAAGGCGCTACATTGGTGAAACATTATCGTGACCTTGCGTTTATGGGTTTCGTGGAGGTTCTGTTACATCTAAGAACCATCTTGAAAAATTTTAGTTTTTGTAAAAAAGATATTAAGAAATTTGCGCCAGATGCAATCATTCTTATTGATTATCCTGGCTTTAATATTAAGGTAGCCAAGTTTGCTCATAAATTAGGAATAAAAGTATATTACTATATTTCACCTCAGGTATGGGCGTGGAAAAAACGTCGCGTCTATACTTTGAAGAAAGTGGTGGATAAGATGTTGGTTATCTTGCCTTTTGAGAAGAAGTTTTATGATGAATATGATGTGGAATCTCATTTCGTAGGTCATCCTCTGCTCGATGAATTGTCGAATGTTAAGAGTATAAATAAGAAACTTTTTGCAAAGCAGAATGACCTCAATCCACAAAAAGAGATAATTGCTCTTTTGCCAGGAAGTCGTAAACAGGAAGTGTCGAGAATGATGGAGGTTATGTTGAAAGTTGTTAAGATATTTCCTGATTATCAATTTGTTATTGGATGTGCTCCTTCGCTTCCTGAAGAGTATTATAGGGAGTTGGTCGGTGATGAAGACGTACACATGGTGTTTAATAAAACATATCAGCTGTTGCAAGTTGCTAGTGCGGCGGTGGTTACATCTGGCACTGCGACTCTCGAAACGGCATTATTTTATGTGCCAGAGGTGGTGTGTTATAAAGGGAATCCAATATCTTACTTCATTGCTAAAAAACTTATTAAGGTTAAATACATATCTCTAGTAAATCTTATAATGAATAAAGCTGTTGTTAAAGAATTGATACAGAATGATTTAACCGCTGAGAATATTTCGGTGGAATTGAGGCAGATTTTGTCGGATACAAAAAGACAACGTGCTTTGCTAGAAGATTATGAAGAGTTGAGATTTTTGTTGGGAAATGCTGGAGCATCTGATAATGCGGCTTTAATCATAATTAATGATTTGAAGAAGCAATAAACAGAATTCTTAATAATTTTTAACGTAAATTATTGTTATTCATAGTTTTACTTATGAATAATATTATTATCTTGCAGCACTATGAATAGATATGTGCTGTAAGATGATATGTTGGTTTAAATATCCGTTTGTCAGACTTTTAATTCCTTTTGCATCGGGAATTTGGCTGGCATTCTTCAATGGAAATGTCTGTGTTTCTAAAATAGTTGTCGTTAATTTGTTAATATTTCTTTTGATATTATTAACGCTTTTAGTCATTTCCTCAGTTTTAATTAAAAACTATCGATATAGATACGTCTTTTCTTTATTGTTAAATGTGTTTTTATTGTTATCAGGATTTTCTTTTGTAAAAATCCATGATTATAAATCGAAGGTCAATAGCTTGTCTAATGTTGATTTTACACCTGAACATTATGTTGCTAGATTATACGAATGTCCAGTGGTAAAGGATAATTCTGTCAAGGTGATGATGCAACTGCTGGAAATAGAGGATGAGTTGTCTGAAAAGCATAAATTTGATTCTAAAATAATTGCATATTTCGAGAAAGATGAAAGTTCGTTGTCGCTTAAATATGGCGATTGTGTAATTTTTCTTACAAATCCGGAAGAAGTCAAGAAGCCTCCAAACCCAGAACAGTTCAATTATAAGGAGTATCTATATAAAAAAGGTGTTACGCATCAGGTTTATCTTAAATCAGATAAGTGGTTGAATTTGAGTTGCAACAAATCAAATCCTATATATGAATTTTCATATTCATTACGTGATTTTCTTTTGTTGACTATGCGGCATCTTGGTGTTGATGATGAAGAATATGCGGTTGCTGCAGCAATATTGTTGGGTTATGATGACAGCCTTCCAATGGATTTGCGCCAAAAATATGTGGCTGCTGGAGCGATGCATATCTTATGCGTTTCCGGACTCCATGTAGGCGTGATATTTATGGTGTTTTCATATCTTCTGTTTTTCCTTGATGACAGGAAGAAAATACAGCGACTGCTGAAATATCTGCTATTACTTTTGTTGATATGGTTTTATGCTTTACTTGCAGGCTTGGCGCCTTCTATTTTGAGGGCGACGATAATGTTGTCGTTTGTGCTGGTTGGAAATATCATCAATAGAAAAGGTGTTTTGCTTAACTCACTAGCAGCTTCCGCCATGATATTATTATGTATAAACCCGGCAAATCTTTTTGATATAGGGTTTATGCTGTCGTATGTTGCTGTTATTGGCATTGTCGTTTTGCAGAAACCTATTTCCAAATTGGTTTATTCAAAATATAAGATAGTGAATAAAATATGGGAGCTAACTTCTGTTACAATTGCCGCTCAGCTTGCAACGGTTCCTTTTACTATTTATTATTTCCATCAGTTCCCGACATACTTTTGGTTGAGTAATCTTTTTATGACGCCTGTTTCGTCTGTCGTTATAATAGGTGGAATGATAATGCTGTTGGTTTTCTTTATACCTTATATTAATATAATGGTAGCATTCTTTGTATCTAAAATGATTTATGTCATGAATCTTGGTGTCGAATGGATAGAAAGTTTGCCGTTTTCTATAATAAAAGGTATTTATATAAACACAAGTCAATTTGTGATCCTTTTGTTGATACTGCTTTTACTTCTTTTATTTGTTGAATTGAAAGAAAAAAGATTGATTTTTTGTATGATGATACTATCATCTTTGTTCTTATTTGTAAATCTTAACAATGTTTTAAAGCAAAAGAATCAAAAAGAAATGGTGATTTATTCAATTAATAATGCAACTGCTATAGATTTTTTATGTGGGAGAGAGCATTTTCTTTTGTCGGATAGCGTTTTTTTTAATGATAAATCATCTTTTTCTTACAATATTGAGAATTTTTTAGTCAAAAAAGGTGTTTTTTTCAATGGAAAAACGATTCAATTTTGTGATAATTTTGACGGGAATTTTGTGAAAAAGAGAAAAAGTGTCGTCATTTTTGGTGAAAAAGTACTCGGAATGTCCAATGGAAGCGATTTTTTGAGTGATTCACTTTCATATAAAATTCCACTTGATTTCATGCTTGTTTATGGTAAAAAGAGACAATCGTTGTCTCACTTGTTAAATGTATATAATTTTGATTATCTGATAATTGACGGAACTGTTCCGCAATATTTAACTTCTGAATTAATTGAAGATTCTGAGAGATTAGGCATAAAATATCACTCAATCAGAGAAAAAGGCGCTTTTGTTGTAAAATAATTTTTTTTAATTTTATTTTGTTGATAATCATTTAGATAAAAAATAATTTCAAAAAAAGTGAATTTTTTTTAAAAAAATGCTTGCAGATATGAAAAAAGGTCGTATCTTTGCACTCGTAATCAATAACACAAACGGTTACAAAAAAAATAAAAAAAGCAGGTGCTGTAGTTCAGTTTGGTTAGAATGCCTGCCTGTCACGCAGGAGGTCGCGAGTTCGAG
>JAEIGA010007049.1_pt1 | contig 17097 bp, 11 predicted proteins | sample 9270691 | NCBI WGS metagenome assembly JAEIGA01 (sample SAMN17057246, study PRJNA624740) | gut metagenome | biome: biome; isolation source: fecal sample | host: Bos grunniens | place: China: Xizang | collected 2019
ATTGTTGTTCATGCCTAACTGTCTGTTAGCATTGATACCCATGATGTTTGTTCTAACTACCATACCCATAATAATTTCCTCCTTGAAATCTGCATCGCCCACCTGACATCCTTGTCTGATTTTTTTGGCAACGCTATTTTAAATTTTATTTTTTTGTGAGGTTTCCAACTCAGTTGGGTGACTGTGTTGTCCTTACACCTATGATTATTCTCCGCTTAAGAAAAAACTAAAGTATTTTTTAAAATTTTTTTGACATTTGTTGTTTTTGCTTAATTTGCGCCACTATTTATTGGTAAAATCGCACAAAAAAACTGAATGCACTTAAACTTCAATGCATTCAGCTTTTATTATTTTAAAAACTCAATTACCTTTTTGGATTGTGGAACCTTTGCCAAAATAAACTCTAACATCTTTTTACAATCATCAGAATCATTTAATTGATGTGCTTTTAATAAGTACCATGCAAACCAATGAAGTTGCGGAAGACAAGAAACAAGGTCTTCACTCTCAAGAAATTCTTTTTTATAGCAAGTTGTTAAATAAATCTCTGCAATGGCATAAAATAACAAAATAAAATTATGCTTAATATCATCAGTTATATTCTTAAACTCATTACTAAAAAAGAGAGTCAAAATAAGATTGAAATAAAATGAAATTTCAATAAATTGTGTAGCTTCGTTCATTTTAGAACAATGCTCTAATAAAGCTTGAGCGTATCTGTTAATCCCATGAATCAAATCATTTGAGATGTATGAAAGTCTGTCAGCATCCATAAAATAAAACTCTTTTGGCAACTCAGCATTTAACTCAATTGCCCTACCAAGTGCTAATGGCATAAACTCTTCCCACACTTCAATTTGCTTCAAATAAAATTCTACTTCTTCCTTTGTTTTTGCATTTGCTATTTTTACAGATAAACCTATTGCTCCTGGCACAGTTCCAAAAACATTATAATCTTGTTCTTTTGCCTCATAGCAACTGAATGGTTTTGAAATTGTATAAATCGCAAGAGAGTACGGATCATTAGATTTTAATATACCATCATTATATTTCTTTAATAAATCACCAATTGTTTCCCCTGTAACCTTCATCAATTTTTCAGGGTGCTTGGCATTAAGAATAGCCGAATACCAATTATTGGACGATGTTTTATCACCAGCACTTAAATCCGTATTAGCTAAACAGGTTATTGCTTCATCATACTTTTCAATCTCTACTAAAACATTTGCGAGCAATGTCTCAACTTCTTGCTTATGCTTTAGCTGACAATATTCAAGCGGTGTTCCCAAATCAGTTGCACTAGGACTCTTATCACGCTTTCCGTATCGTTCAAAGGATTTTAAATAATCTTTACAAAACACTATGCACTCATCATAATTTTCTTCGGAATACAAAAACTTTATATAGGTATAGCGCATATCTAAAAGAACATAATAAGAATTAGACATATTTTTCAAAGCCCATTCAAGAAAATCGACTGCCCCTGGCTGCTTGTCAGCAAGCATTGTTTTAAAAACCATGCTAGCACACGGTCCTCCACAAATCGCAATATTAGGATCTACATTTTTTTTATCCATCAAAAGTTTTCGTGCATATTTTGTATAGTAACGTTTTTTCTCCACATCACCACCCACAGATTCTAAACACTGTAAAACTCTACGAACACTTCTGGGGTCCTCTTGAAGTTCCTTTTCTAACAACACCATATTGCGCTTTGATTTTTCTTTTAAATGTTTCGGAGAAAGTTGTGTATAACCGTCATGATCAAAAATAGTATTTCTTAATATCGTTAATAAAGGTATTTCAACAAAAGGAAATGTTTCGTGAATACACCCTTCATATCTTAAGCCAGTATCCATACGAATCATTCTTAAAGCATTAAAATCCGAATAATCGCCTGACATATCTGGAGACGAAAAATTTCGTTGAATTATAGTAGCATAATTATGTTTTTCACTTAAAGGACCAGTTAAAAATGATACTAATTCGTCAACAGATGAGCTCAAATATTCATCTGCATCTACAGTTAAATACCATTTACCTGTACACTTATCCATAACAGCATTTCTTGCCGCTGCAAAATCATTAATCCATTTAAAATCAAAAACTACATCTGCATATTTCTCGGAAATGTCTCGGGTTTTATCAGTAGAACCAGTATCCGCAATAACCAATTCGCATGGTATAGCATCTCTTAAAGGCTTCAAAGCTTTAAGACATTTTTCTAAACATCTTTCTTCATTTTTTACAATCATACCGATTGAAAGTAATGGTCTAACCATATAAACACCTCATATTGATATCTAATCATCAATTAAAAACTTCAGTTGCTGGTACACAGAGCTTTGTTTAATCGCTAATAGCTCTGGAGAATTTTTAGGAAATGCAGCAAGCATAGTTTTTAATTGTGTTGCCATAACAAGTAATTCTGGAGAAGCATTTTTTATTTGCTCTTGTCGCTTTCTTTCTTCCTCACTTTTAAAACTTTCAATTAAAAATTCTATAACTTGTTTCGTTTGTGGAAATTTCTTCAATATAACCCTTAGCGATTTAATATACTCGAGAGAATCACATTCTTTTAATTTAATTGCTTTTACAAGATTGAAACCAAAGGAATGAAGTTGAGGAATACAAGCAACTAACTCTTCATTATTTAAAAACTCTTCATTATAACAACTTTCAAGATAAACTTTTGAAGATTCACAAAATTCTATAATAAATTGCATTTTATCATTTTCTGTTAAATCATTAAAAGTTTTATGTAAAAGAATACTTGAGATAAAACTAAATGAAAATGCTGTTTGGTGAATTTCAAAATGCTTTGCTGTATTCAGGTAATTCTCAATCAAATTCTTGCTAAGTTTTTCTGTATTATACATCAAATCACTAATAAGAAGTTCACAATAATTAGAATTCATTCGATAAAAACCTTTTGGTAAATCAGCATTAAATTCTATAGCCCTACTCAGTGCAATAGGCATAAATTCATTCCAATTTTTTATTTCGTTCAAATATTTTTCTATTTCATCTTTGCTTTTTGCATTTGCAATTTTCACCGAAAGGCCGATTGCATCCGAAACTTCAACAAATACATTATAATCTTCACCACTTGTATTCTTACAAGTAAAAGCCTTTGATATTAAAGATAGCGTAAAATTGTAAGAACTAGCAATATCGTCACCTTGTTTTTTGAAAGATTCGGATAAGGAATCTATAACTTTACCCACAGTTTTTACAATAGTATGTGTATCTTTCACGCTATAAATCGCATTAAACCAATTTTTAATACTGGTATTATCAGCCTCCGCCAACTCGATTTTTTCGAGGTACTGTAATGCTTCATCTGTTTTACCAAGCTCAACAAAAGCATTTGCAAGAATTGTTATTACTTCAAATTCATAATATTTATGAACAAAATCAGGACTCGAAATAAAAATATCATCCGTAGAAAAACTTTTTTGTTTTCTATAAAAATCTAAAGCATTCAAATATCCAATACCATATTTCACACAAGCCTCAAAATCCTCTTTTTGATAAGTTTCTTTCGTCCAAAGATGATTGATATCTATATTAATGTGATATGAATCTGGGAAGTGCATCTTGGCCCACTCTGTAAATTCATACACTTTTGGATCGTGATCTGAAAACAGCGATTTTACTATCTCTTTCGCACAAGATGCGCCAAAATTCTTGAAGTCTTTATTATCAGTTGGAGTTTCTTTTAATTTCTTAATAGCATATTTTACAAAATAACGATTTTTCTCAATATTTCTTCTACTAGCTTCCAAACATTGCAATATTCTGCGAATATCATTCGGATTCTTTTCCAATTCATTTTCAAGCAAACTTAAATTCCGTTTTTCTTTCTCTTTTAAATGTTTCAAAGAAAGCGGTACATAACCATCATGATCAAAAACTGTATTCGCGAGCATTTTAATAGAACTTTTATCCGTTACATCAAGTGACTCATGAATCGCACCAGAATAACGCACCCCAGAATCCTTAAAGACAATTCTAACTGCGTTAAAATCCGAATAAAGACCTGTCATATCAACATTGCCGTAACTTCTTATTACTGTCGAAGCAAACAAATAGTTTTTTGAACAAGGATTTTTAACAAAGGTTACTATTTCTTCAACAGAAGATGCTAAATATTCATCAGCATCAACTGATAAAAACCATACACCTGTACTTTTGTCTATTACAGCATTTCTTGCTTTTGAGAAATCGTTTACCCATTCAAAATCAAAAAGAATATCTGCATATTTCGTAGCAATTTCTTTTGTTTTATCGGTTGAACCGGTATCTGCTATAACCAATTCACATGGAATTGCTTGTCTTAAAGGATCGAGTGCCTTAAGACATTTTTCCAAGCATCGTTCTTCATTTTTTACAATCATGCCAATTGAGAGTAATGGTCGTTCCATTATTTATCCCCCTATAACTTTTATAAAATTCCATTATTATTGTAGTATATTATACATAATAACAGAAAATCATACTACTTGCAAGAAAATAAATTTATCAAAACACAAATTAGCATATTTAAAGATATGGGTTAAAATACTAACACAATTTTCAAAGCCTCTTCTTTGCCTCTTGAACCAAACAAAGATTTCTGCTATTATATAATGGCGCAGTAAATGGATGAGGTGTAAACTATGAATCAACCACTACTTTCAATCGGTATGATTGTAAAAAATGAAGAAAGATGTTTAGAAAAATGTCTTAAAGCCCTTGAACCTTTAAGGCAAGCAATTCCGTGTGAATTGGTTATAGCAGACACAGGCTCAACAGATAAAACAAAAGAAATTGCAGAGAAATATGCAGACATCCTTTTTGATTTTAAGTGGATAAACGATTTCTCAAAAGCAAGAAATGCCGTAATAAGTAAGTGTACTGGAAAATGGTATCTTTCTTTAGATGCTGATGAATATTTGATGAGCGATATTTCTGAACTTACAAATCTCGTAACAGAAAAATATAAAAACGCTAACCATGCTTTTATAACAATTAGAGATTACGCTTCAACAACACTGCAAGGTTTTTATTCTGATTTTTCGGCTTTAAGAATAACTCGTTTAACAAACAAAACGCGTTTTCTTAACCCTATTCATGAGCGATTTGACATTCAAGATATAGAAACTGCTGTTTCTCTTGCAAATACTATTTTTGCACATGATGGCTACGCTGACTCTGATAGTGAATTTGTAAAGAAAAAGATGTTGAGAAATCTTGAATTGCTCGAAAAAGAATATGAACGCAAACCTGATGATACAGCAGTTATTCTCCAGTTACTTGAATCATGCCATATTGATAAGAATTTAAAATTTAAATATTCAAAAATGGCTATGGAGCATATAATTAAACTAGACAAAAACCGTGCTGAGTTTACTTATCTTGCACCTGCTATTGCACGAAAAGCAATCCAATATGCTGTAAAAGAGAATTATCCTGAAGCTGAGGAGTGGTTTAATTTCGCAGAACAACATTTCAAAAAATCTTTTTTCTATTTAGTCGATATAACTTACCTGAAAATACAGTGGTTTATAGACAAATCTGACTATAAAAGTGCTGTTTCTGTCAGTGAAGATTATTTTAAAAACACAAAAATATTTGAAACTACAAAAGAGAAAACTAAAGAAACCATGTTTTCCTCAATAAAATTTTCACACCCACTCAACCAAACTAGTGCACTAATTTCAATTGCAAATGCACATATAAAACTTAAGAATGAAAACGAGGCATATACTACTTTAAGAAAAATCGAGTTATTATCCGTTACACCAGAGCTACTTCACCAATGGCTTTCTACTGTCAAGCTTTTAAATTTAGATAATTCTCAAAAACTAATCAAAGAAGCTTTAGAACCTATATTTAATGCAAAAAATTCAAAACACCCTGAGGAAATTGACTTATATAATTATTTAACCGAGTATATAAAAAATGATTTTTCACACAATTCAATTTCTTCTAGCACTCACAAAATTTACTCTTCACTTAACAATAACGTTGGTATTTGTTCAAAAATAGTAACCTCTGACGACAAATATTTCATTGAACGAATGGTAAATTCAATTTCAGAGTGGAATGAAATTTCACCTCTTACTTTAGAAAAAATTGTCGTTAAAAAAATTGATTTACCAACAAATTTTTATAACATACCTTCAGAAAAGCAGTCCGAATTATTAAAAGGTATTATTATAAAACCAAATACTGTTGAAAGTATTCTCTATTACACCAATAGTAACAGCATTGAAAACTTTGGCAAACTCAGCTTTGCGTACAACTTATTAACATCTGTGTTCATTTCAGAAAACGACTTAGATTTTACTTCTATGCAAACATTAAACACTCGTTTCTATGAAATTTCAAAAATTCTTCTCACTAATTTATATAGAGATGAACTACTTAGTGACCCAACATCATTCAGTATTTTACCCGCTCTTCATAGATTCTCTCTTTATTATGTAATGGCGATTGATTGTAGTGATGCAAAAGAAAAAATCTCATTACTCCGTCAAGCACTTAAAGAAGAACCCCAAATGAAAAATCTTATAAATCACATCCTTGAAGATTTCAAAAATGAGGAAGAAAAGAAAAAGCAAGAGCAAATAAAAACTGCTTCACCAGAGCTTTTAGCTATGGCAGAGCAGTTAAAGAAAATGCTTAAAGCATTCCCACCTAATTCACCTGAGCTCTTAGCAATAAAGCAAAGCCCGATGTACAAACAAGTGGCGTTTTTAATTGAAGATTAACTTAGTGTTTAGTATCGCTAGTGTGTCTAGTTGCTAGTGTTGTAAAAATTAAAAGTTCTATCATTTAAAGTTTTTCGTAACTAAAAATGATAGAACTTGTTTTTTATATTGATTAGTAATTATAATAGCGTCGCAGACCCTTTAATTCCGAATTACGCATTACGAATTCCGAATTCAAATACAACTTTGCCTCTTAATTTTAAACTTTCAATTTTAACTTTTCAATTAAAAAGTTGTAATATATTCTGTGCATTACTCATTCTATGTGTAAGAATTGTTGTTGCAACCTGCTCTAACAACTGATTCTTTGTGTATTCCATCATCATTTTTGCATAGTCAACATCCCGAATTCTAGAATTAGCCTCAGAAAGATTCAAATAAGTTTCTTCTAAATTTGCTAATGTGTATTCGAGTCTGTTTTCTGTTGCACCAACATTAGAACGCTCTCTTGACACCTGATTAATCGCATCTTTAACAAGCTGCATGGACTCCTGAGCTTTTTCTGTTGAAGAAACATCAATTTTATCTAAGCCTAACGCTACAGCATCCAATGCACCAATAGTAACGAAAAGTTTGTCATTACTATCAGCACCAATCTGGAACTGAACATTATTAAAGCTACCATCCAACAATGTCTTGTTATTAAAATTAATAGACTTAGAAACTCTATTTATCTCTGCATTTAACTGGTCAATTTCAGATTGTATAGCCACTCTGTCAACTGTGGAATCGTAAACGCCATTTGAAGCCCTTGTTGTAAGCTCAACCATTCTATTTAATATATTATGAATTGTACTCATTCCACCCTCGGCAGTACGAAGTAATGAAACAGTATCCTGTACATTTAACTGAGCTTGTTCAAGCCCTGTTAACTCTCCTTTTATTTTTTCACTTATAGCAAGTCCAGCAGCGTCATCAGCAGCAGAGTTTATTTTGTAACCACTAGAAAGCTTCTCCATATTACTCTGAAGATTTTTCTGATGAATTTTTATATTTCTTGCCGCATTCATTGCAGAAACATCCGTTTGAATTGAATTACTCATAATACCACTGCCTCCTTTTAGTGAGATTTCATCTCTTTATTTCATATTAACACAGTTACAAAATGCTGTCAAGCATATAAGTAACCAGTAAAAAATCCTACCATTCACTGAATGATAGGATTTTAAATACTTAATTATTCAACTATTTCTAGTGCACTAGCAGAAAACGCTTTAAAAATATCTCTCAAAAAGCTCATAAGCATATCAAATACAGGAAGCATAATGTTTGAAACGCTATAGCTTGCTTCACTTCTTGTATCGCCATCTGGAATAGTTGAACCACTCTGTGTTGCAAGAAAGCTTGATGTTAATTCGTATGTATGGTAACTATCAAGGTCGCCTTCATCAAGTTCGATAATTCTTGCACCTTGAAGCATATTGTTATAATATGAGTGATATGTAGCACCAGGTGTCTGAACGAGGTCGATACCATTAATATCTGCTACAAAGCTATTAACATGGTCGTGACCTACAACAACTGCAAGAACATCGCCACCAGCAAGCATTGCATCCCATTGACCATCCGAACCATTACCTGGGCAGCTTTTTTCAAAGATGTAGCCATCAAACTTATCAATTTTTGGAACATAAGAATAAACGCCGCCATCATTGAAGTTATATGTAAGCTCACCCATAGAAGTATCTGTTTCATAGAAGAGAACTTCAACCGCTTCTTTTGGAATAATGTGTTGGAATGCAATTGATGGAACAACTTCGCCACCATTAGCAAGTGTGAGAGCATCACGGGTATTATTGTACCATTCAATCTGGTCTGCTCTTACCCAGTCATAACCAAGCCATTCGCCATTTTCATGAAGAGAAGTACCTGAATCAAAGAACCAGAGGTTAAATGCAATATCGTTACCCTTACTTGCTAAAATAGGAAGATTGTGGTTTGCACAACCATGTGTACTAGGGTCTGCATCGTAAGCCAAGCAACCAGGGTATTTCTGATACTCTGCCAATTGTTGCTCAGCAGTAAAATTTTCTCTTTCAACGTCGTGATTACCAAATACAAATGAGAAAGGAACATCTCTCTCAACCAATGGTGTTAATAATTGCTCATAAGCACGAACATCTTCTGTAACAATATTATCGCCATCAAAAACAACTAAATCTGGTTTTGCATAATCAAGAGCCTCATTGATAAACGCAATCATAGAATCATCAATCGGATAAACATCCTGAACATCAGCAAGAACAAGAATTTTGAATGTTCCGTCTTTTCTGAATCTTAAAACATTTGTATCTTCAATACCCGCTGCAAATGATGTTACTGCAAATGACAACAACATACTTACAACAAGTAAAAGTGAAATTACCTTTTTCATAGTTTTTCTCCTATTCCTATTTTTTATAAAAACAATCATCTAGCATATTTTACTACTAATTCTTTAAAGTGTCTACCCTTTTCTTCAAAATTCTTGTAGTAATTATAGCTCGCTGCTGCAGGTGAGAATAAACAAACGCCATTTTCCTTTGTCAATTCTATTGCATTTACAACAGCATCCTCCATATTTTCGGCATATACTGCATTAACCAATGTATTATGCAACTTAACATCATCTAAAATATCGTGACCTGTTTCAGGCAAACCAATTAAATTTTTAATATCGCTATCAATTAAAAATTCAATAAACTCTTTATAATCAATTCCTCTATCTAAACCGCCGAAAATCAAGGTTTCAACATTTTTAAGAGCCTTAATAGCTCCTATAACCGCAGTAGGAATCGTTGCAATACTATCATTGTAATAAGAAACGCCTTTAAAGTTACCAACAAACTCCATTCTGTGTTCAATTCCGCTAAAATTCTTAATTGCATTTCTTATACTTTCGTCATCAACCTGAAAAATTCTTGCAACCGCTAAAGCGTAAGCAATATCTTGTCTGTTATGCTCGCCCTTTAAATGCTCGGTGCTCTGCCACAACTCATTTACAAATTCATCATTTTCTGCTTTCGTGAAGCCAATCTTGACAGGCGTGCCACCAATTGATTTAGTTATATCAAGTCCGTGACCAACATCCTGCTCATCATTATAAACAAAAAAGTCTTTTTCACTCTGATATCTTGTAATATTGAGTTTTGAATTTGCGTAACCATCAAATCCTGTTTTGTAATGGTCCAAGTGCTCTTCGTAAATATTTACAAGAACCGCTACTTCTGGCGATGCAGTTGTAAACTCAAGCTGATGTGATGACATCTCTATAACCGCTATTAAATCCTCACTCTCATCAGCCTTTTCGAATACGGGAACACCAATGTTGCCTATAAGACAAGTGTTCTTGCCACCCGCTTTTAACATTTCATAAATAAGCGTTGATGTAGTTGTTTTTCCCTTTGAGCCTGTAATGCCAACAACTGTAGGCTTTGAAAATCTCAAAAACATATCGGTCTGACATGTTATCTCCGTCGTCGGTGGATATTTTACATCTTCTAAAAAAGCAATACCTGGACTTTTGAACACCAAATCAAAATCACCAAGACAAGAAAGATAGTTATCACCACAAATCATGTCAACATTTTTGTCATCAATTTTAATTAAATTCTTATCTGCAATGGTAATCTTTTTTTCTGGCAAATGCTTTCTTATATAATTGTATGTTGAAATACCCTCTCTACCGTAGCCGAGAATAAGTATTTTCTTTTCTCTTATATATTCAATTATTTGCGATATTTGCGACATAATAATCTCTCCGCAATTAAATCCCGCTTTTCATTTATAGTCAATGAAAAGCGGAAAATAGTTTTATTCTGCAAAAGCGTAACCGTTTTTACCGTGCTTCTTTACATAGTACATAGCTTCGTCCGCTTTCTCAAACAAGTCGTTGTAATCCATACCAATTTCAGGATAAATTGCAACACCTATTGAGCAAGACATAACTCTGTCTTTTGCTTTTTCAAGCTTAACACTGTGGCAAATCTTCTCAATTTCTTTTGCTTTTTCTTCAACAAGCTCTTTAACATCGCCTAAGCCGTTAACAAATATAACAAACTCTTCACCGCCTACACGACCTAAAATATCTGTTGAACGGAAAGCAAGTGTTAACTTACTTGTAAATTCTCTCAAGAATATATCACCCTCGTGGTGACCATAAGTATCGTTAAGAAGCTTGAAATCGTCTATATCAATAAGGAACATTGTGCCTGGTTCATTAGGATATTCCTTAATAAGCTCGTTAATTTTAAGCCCTGTAGAAACTTTATTGAGGAAGCCTGTAAGCTGGTCTGTTTCAGCCTGTGCAATAAGTCTTGACTTTTCTTTCTTCTCTTTATCAATATCTGAAATAGTACCAATAAAGCGAACAGCATTACCCTCGCTATCAAAAATAGAAGCAAATTTAATTCTGTGCCATACCATATCGTTACGCTGATTTATAATTCTTGCATCAAAAATGTTGATTCTCTTACCAGAAAGTGCATTACTTACCGCCTCAATAAAAAGAGGAATATCTCTATGGTCAAAAACATTACCATAAGTAATGTATTCAATAGCATCTTCAACTCTTGTTGCAGTACGGAGAGTTCTTAAAATCTTTGGTGAACACTCTAAAACATCGGATGCAACATCATAGTTGAACATAATATCGTCAGAAATCTCTTCAATAAGCTCATATCTTTCTTTTTCTTCCTGAATTCTCATCTGAAGTCGTTTCATTTCAGTAATATCTACAATATTACAAATAAAGCGTTGCTCGCCCTCTTTTGCATTATGTGGCTTTCTTACTGAGAAGAGTGCCCAGTTAACATCGCCATTCTTTTTATTTATACGACATTCAAATTTCTGAACCTCACCCGGTTTATAATCTGTGTTAACACGGGAAATAATATTCATAAAATCGTCGTAATGGAAAAGATTAAGTCTTGTTTCCTGTGGTAATTCTTCATACTCATCTCTTGTATAACCAAAAAGACTAAAGAAGCCCTCATTAGTGTACTCGAGCTTAACCCCCTCGGAGTGAGGAGAAACCATAGCAATACCCGCAACAGTTTCACTTAATATCATCTCAAGTTCGGCTTTTTCGAGTTCGCTCTCCATCAATCCGCCATATTTCATTCAAAACCCACCTTTGTCAAAAATCATCAAATTTTTCAAGCAAGATTATATATATTTGTGATTATAACACATTTTTTTCTATTTAACAAGGTTTTTTTGAAAAGACTTGAATAAATTAACAAAATTTTATATAATTATACTGTTGTATTATAATCTATAATAGAAATTTAAATATACGTACTGGTGAAATTATATGTTAGAATTAGTAAATTTATCATTTAAAGTTAATGACGATGGTAGCAAAAAAGAAATTCTCAATGATGTTTCTCTTAACTTAGAGGACGGAAAATTTCTTGTAATCACAGGCCCTAATGGCGGTGGTAAATCAACATTAGCTAAAATTATTATGGGTATAGAGAAGCCAACAAGCGGTAAAATCCTCTGGAACGGCACTGATATTACAGATATGTCTATAACAGAAAGAGCAAAGCTTGGCATCGGCTACGCATTTCAGCAACCACCACGCTTCAAGGGTCTTACTGTAAGAGATTTATTAAGTCTTTCTCACGGTAGCACACTTCCTGAGGACCAATGCTGCACCTACCTTACGAATGTTGGCCTTTGTTCAAAGGACTACCTTAACAGAGAGGTTGATGCAACGCTCTCTGGTGGCGAAATAAAAAGAATCGAGATTGCTACAATTATGGCAAGAAATGTCCAGCTTGCAATTTACGATGAACCTGAAGCTGGCATTGACCTCTGGAGCTTTAATATGCTTATAGAAAGTTTTAAAAACATTTCTTCTCAAAATAAGCAGAGCATGGTTATAATTTCTCATCAGGAAAGAATCATGAAAATTGCAGATGAAATTGCAATTGTTGCAAACGGTACAATTAACAAAAAAGGTCCTGTTGACGAGGTATTCCCTCTTTTATTAAACGAATTCAACAGTGCTTGTAATTTCAGATAAGGTGGTGAATGTTATGCAGAATATAGACTCACATATGTTAAAAACTATTGCAGATTTGCATGAAGTACCAAAAGGTGCATATAACATTCGCCGTAATGGTGAAAGTTCCTCCCGTGCTTCAACCGAAAATATAATAATTGAAAACAAAAAGGACAAGCCTGGTATTGATATTACTGTAAAGCCTGGCACTAAAAACGAAAGCGTTCATATACCTGTTATTATTACAGAAACAGGTGTTGACGATTTGGTTTATAATGATTTTTACATTGGTGACGATTGTGATATTTTAATTGTTGCTGGTTGTGGCATTCATAACTCTGGTGACAAAAAGAGTGAACACGATGGTATTCACCGTTTTCATATAGGTAAAAACGCCCGAATCAAATATGTTGAAAAGCACTACGGCGAAGGCACTGGCACTGGCGAAAATGTATTGAATCCTGTCACTGAAATTTATATGGATGAAAATTCATTTTGCGAAATGGAAATGGTGCAGATAGAGGGTGTTGACTCAACAAAAAGAAACACCGTAGCCAAATTAGAAGCTGGGGCACATCTTCTTATTTTAGAAAAACTTATGACTCACGATAATCAGGTTGCACATTCTGATATGACAATTGAATTAAACGGCGTAGATGCTTCTTCACAGATTATATCGCGTTCAGTAGCAAAAGATAATTCTGAGCAGGTATTCTACCCAAAAGCTGTCGGCAACGCTAAATGCAGAGCACACGTTCAATGTGACTCAATCATTATGGGTAATGCTCATATACGTTCCATCCCAGAAATTGCTGCTAATCATTGTGATGCAAATATCGTTCACGAGGCAGCCATTGGTAAAATAAACAACGACCAGCTTTTAAAGCTTCAGACACTTGGTAAAACAGAAGAAGAGGCAGAAGAGATCATTATCAACTGCTTCTTAAGATAAACATACAATTTTTTAGGGAGGTATTCCTTTGGAAAAGAGAGTTCTTGCATTTGACTTTGGTGCTTCAAGTGGTAGAGCAATTCTAGCTACATTTAATGGCGAAAAAATAAACTTACAGGAAATTCATCGTTTCTCAAACGACCCTGTAAGCATAAATGGTACTGTTTATTGGGATATTCAAAGACTTTTCTTTGAAATAAAGCAAGGTATGGTAAAAGCCAAAGAATTCGGTGGCTTCCAAAGCATCGGAATTGACACCTGGGGTGTTGACTTTGGACTTTTAAGAAAAGATGGTACATTAGTTGAGAACCCTGTTCACTACCGAGACAAAAGAAATAGTGGTATGATTGAAAAATCAGAAGAATATATGACAAAAGAAAGAATGTATGATATAACAGGAATTCAGTTTATGGATTTCAACACTGTTTTCCAGCTTCTTTCATTAAAAGAAAATCGTCCTTACATATTAGACGAAGCAGATACAATGCTTTTCACACCTGACCTTTTAAACTACATGCTTTCAGGTGTAAAATCAACAGAATATTCAATAGCTACCACATCACAAATGGTAGATTTAAAAACTAACGACTGGTCAGATGAAATAATTAACACTTTAGGCCTTCCTAAAAGAATTTTAACAAAAATTGTTCCCACTGGAACAGTTATTGGCACTTTAAGTGACGAGCTTTGTGAAGAACTTTCTTTGCCAAAAGCAAATGTTGTTGCAGTAGCAGCACACGACACTCAAAGTGCAATCACTGCCACACCTTGTCAGGATGATGACTTTGTTTTTATAAGCTGTGGCACATGGTCACTTTTTGGAACAGAAGTAAAAGAGCCAATTATAAACGAGGCTTCAAAGAGACTCAATGTTACTAATGAGGGTGGTTACAACTTCTCAACCGCTTTCTTAAAAAACATTATTGGCTTATGGCTCATTCAGGAAAGCCGTCGTCAATGGAAGCGTGAAAACAAAGAATATTCTTATGCCGAGCTTGAAAAATTAGCATTAGAATGTGAACCTTTCAAGTGCTTTATAGACCCTGATTCACCAGAATTCGGTTCTATGGGTAATATTCCAAAACGCGTTCAGGAATACTGCGAAAAAACTGGGCAATACGTACCAAAAACACCTGGTGAAATAATGCGTTGCATTTACGAAAGTCTCGCCTTAAAATACCGCTACACATTTGATGGTATTAAAGAATGTACTGGAAAAGAATACGATAAAATTCATGTTATGGGTGGCGGTACTAAGGATAAGCTACTTTTACAGATGACTGCAGAAAGTTGTAATGTAAATGTTTTCGGTGGTCCTATTGAAGCTACCGCTTTAGGTAATGTTGCAGTTCAGCTTATTTCTATGGGCGCTATAAAGGATATTAAAGAAGCAAGAAAAATCATTGCAGAGGGCGAAAATCTCACCTGCTACACACCTACTGAAAACGAAAAGTGGGAAGAAGCATATAAGAGATTTAAAGAAATCATCACAAAATGACAATTACACCAAAATTAACACAGAAAAATATAGATTATGTTTTCTCGATTGCGGGTAAAATTCTTTCTGAAAGTTCCGAAAGATTACCCGGAACTCCTGGAGAAGCATATTCTTCAAGATTACTTTTAAATGAGCTTAAGAATTACTGTGACGAAACAAGCGAAGAGAATTTCACAACTCATTTAAGAGTAGGTACAATTCTTTTGAAAGTACTCTGCATTATTTTAATAATTTCTGCTTTTATATTTAAAATTGCAGAAGCACATGGTTCTGTTGTCCCTGTTTGTATTTGCACAGTTTTAAGCATCGCAACCTTTTCTGTTTTCGCTTACAAATTCTTTTTTGACGGAAAGGCACTTGATATACTATTCCCTAAAAGAATGTCTTTAAATGTTCTTGCTAAAAGATATGCACATTCAGCACCACAAAACAGAGTTGTTTTAGTAGCCCGTGCTGACGCACCAAAAAAGCATAGATTTTCAGTTTACAAAACAAATCTTACAACTGTGCTTTTGGCACTTTGTGTTTTAGGTAACACATTTACTTTTATTTCGTGCATAATTTATCTTTTTGCGGGTGCACCAGAAAACAATACAACATTTCAGTTTTTAACTTCAGTTTCACTATTATTTTCTGTTATTTATCTTCTGTCAATTTTACTCGTACATCCTACAAAATCTGCCAGCGGTTTAAGCTCTAGTATTATCCCCGCGGCTACAATTACCGCTATTATGAAGCAAATGAGTGAAAATAATTTCAGGTATAATCAGACTGAGTTTTGTTGTCTTATTGTAGGTAGCGAATATTCTAACCATGCTGGTTCTTATGCTTTTGCTACAAAATATAAAAAATTAATGAGAGATATCCCTACTGTTTTTATTCCTGTTGAAGAACTCACCTCTTCCAAACACCTTGCAGTATTTTTCAAGGATGGTAGCGGTAACGAGGGTAGCAAGGCAACAGCAAATATTATGTCAGATGCTTGTGAAAATCTTGGAGTTACAATAAAAAAAGAAAACACTATTATTGGAACCTCAAGCTTCACCCCTTTCACTGTTCATCACTTTGCAGCCTGCTCGTTAGGAACCTCAAAAAAGTACATAAACAAATGCTTCAGCAATAAAGATTTGCTCTCTAACGTATCAAGAAAAACTGTTTTTGATTCAGCAAATATTTTAATGGAAACTACGAACTATTACGACAACGCAAGAATATAATTAATTGAAAGGAATCTATTATGGCTAAAATTTTAAACTCGAAAGTAAAAAACATCCCTTGGCAAGATAAACCAGCAAACTGTACAGACCCTGTATGGCGTTACGCCGAAAACCCTATTATTGATAGAAGCTTTGTCAAAGATGCTAACAGCATTTTCAATTCAGCAGTTGTAAGACGCGATAAGGAAGATGACTTTGCTGGTGTTTTCAGACTTGACGATATTACCCGTGAACAATATCTCGTTACTGGTTTCAGTAAGGATGGTATTCATTGGGAATTAAATGATGAAAAAATCTTCCGTGGTTATGACCCTCGTCTTTGCGAAATTGATGGTAAATATTACCTTTCATGGGTTTGCCACACTGACAGAGGCACTTCTATCGGTATTGCTGTTACAGAAGATTTTATTAACTGGGACAGAAAAGAAAATGCAGTTTTACCCGTTTCTAGAAATGGCGTTTTATTCCCAAGAAAAGTTAATAATGAATATATGATATTCACACGCCCATGTGACAAAGGACACACACCTTATGGTGATATTTTCTTAAGCCATAGTCCTGACCTTACATATTGGGGCAAGCATCGTTTTGTTATAAAGCCAGAAAACAACTGGGAAATGACAAAAGTAGGGGCAGGACCTACACCTATTGAAACAGATGAAGGCTGGCTTTGCTTCTATCAC
>JAEIGA010007050.1_pt1 | contig 17096 bp, 14 predicted proteins | sample 9270691 | NCBI WGS metagenome assembly JAEIGA01 (sample SAMN17057246, study PRJNA624740) | gut metagenome | biome: biome; isolation source: fecal sample | host: Bos grunniens | place: China: Xizang | collected 2019
AACGCTTCCGTTATATAAATTGTTTTTGCAAGCTTTATAAACGGAACAACATAGAAAGCGGGAATAATAAAAATGCAGCTGAGAAGCCAGCCTGTAAAGGAAAAATCTAAAACAGTACCATTCAAGAGAAAACCGTCTGTAAAGTAAAGACTTTTTTCTATCGCTTCTTCAGATGAAAGGGCTTTGTTAAGAAAAAGATAGTGAGGAGCGGCAGAATATCGCAGACTGTTTGTTTTGCTCATAACAACAGCGGCAGAAAAAGTTATGGTAGCGCCTGCCAATAAAATCAAAAAGGCAAAATCAATAGTGAAAACAATGTTTTTAATGTAATAAATGCATAAAACACAAATAGCGGTTGGCAGAAAGAAATAAATGTTCCACATACCCTGCAACAGATGTATTTTAGTATATAAAACCAAACATCTAAGGCTGTTTTTGGGGTGCATAAATTTGAAAAGTAATCTGAAGCCACCGCTTCCGCCATTTGCTCTTATAAGATAAGCAAATCGCTCTCCTGACTTAATTGCGCTTATAAATAAAAGAAGGCCAAATGCAGTAAGTAAAAATATAAAGGTGGATACGCTATAAGTGGTAACATTGCCGTATTGTTTTATGAAAAATGAAAAGAGCGCGCTTTTATAGTAAAGTGCAACAGATACAGCTAGCAAGGATAAAGTCGCATATCTTAAAAGAAAACTGAAAAAGGAAATAAAAAACAATTTAGCGGTGTGTCCTGAAAGTAAGGCTTTGGCTTCAAGGCGGACTGAAGTGTTCATAAAATCACCCTTAAAAACAACTTTGATAAAAAAACTCCGAGGAATTTCCCTCGGAGTTATTTTTGCCTTATTTAATTATTTCATACGATTTTTTAAGCTTTTAAGGTTTTCGTAAATGAAATAAGGGATTTTTAAAGTACCGCTGCCCACACCGATTTTTATGTGTGGTTTCATATCTGCATGGTAATCTGAACCGCCTGAAAGAGCTAATCCCAACCTTTCCGCCAATGCTCTGTATTGGGAAATATGTTCAGGCGTATATTCAGGGTAATAACCCTCTATTCCGTTAAGCCCTGCTTCTTGTAATTTTAAAAGAAGCTTTTCAAGCTGATTTATATCATACTTTGTTTGGTTAAGGTGGGCTAAAAAAGCAAGGCCACCTGATGCTCTTATTGCTCTTACCGCTTCTTCTGCAGTAAGCTCGTTTTTTGCGGAATATGCAGGTTTACCCAAACCAATATATTTATCAAAACATTCTTTTACTGTTTCACAGTAGCCTTTATCTACCATAAGCTTTGCTATGTGGGCTCTGCCAACAAAGCTACCACCTGCAACACCAAGCGCTTCATCGTGGGTAATTTCAAACCCTAAACCACGCAGCTTTGCACAAACATCTTCCATTCTGCGCTTTCTGCTGTCTTTAAGCTTTTGTATTGTTTTTAAAAGCGTTTCGTTTTCAGGGTCAATAAAAAGACCGATTATATGTGTTTCAGTTTGGTCTGCAGCAGAAAACTCAATACCTGGTATGAATTCAATGTTGAGACCCTCTGCGGCAGCAGAAGCCTCTTTTATACCGTCAACGCTGTCGTGGTCTGTAAGAGCGAATGCAGATAAGCCACTGCTATAAGCGTGATGCACAAGTTGAGTTGGTGTAAGAGTTCCGTCGGAGCAGGTGGAGTGAGTGTGGAAATCTACAAATCTGTTATCTTGAAGAATAGCATCTATTTCATTCATGGAATCAACCACGAACGCGCCTTTCTCCTCTAAAAGGCGTCTGCCCTGATGACCGTAAGAAACAAGCACACAGTCTATACCTAAAGCGTTGGCAGTTTCAAGATCGTGAAGAGTATCACCTATGAAAATAGCATCGTTCCTGTCTATGTTGAGAGAATCAAAAAGCTTTATTGCCCGTTTTGTTTTACTCTCTGCAAGAGTGTTCTCGGCACCGATTATAACATCTACGCAGTCATCAATACCAAACTTTTCAATAAGAGCTTTTGCCTCATCTATTATGTTTGCGGTAACTATGTATTGATGAATTCCCTCGGCTTTTAATTTGTGCATAAGCTCGTATGCACCGTCTGCAAGGTGTGTTTCATCAATTCTTTTTGCATAATCTGTATGGTAATCTCTTGATATTTCTTCAAAATTCAGCTCTTCAGGTGGAAGGATATGTCTGTAAAAACCGATTATAGGGGTTTCCACATAGTTATAATAATCCTTAAGGGTGATGTGCGGTCTGCATTTTCTGTCAAGTAAATCGTTAACACAGCCTAAGGCATTGTTGACGTCATCGATAATTGTTCCGTTAAAATCCCAGAATATGTGATGGTAGCGCATAGTATACTCCTGATTGATTTATTTCTTAAGAAATTTTATCATATTTCATAAATAAATACAATCAAAAAGAGGAAGAACCAAAAAAACCTACTGCAAGACCTAAAAGGAAGCAACAACCGAAAATAAGCAAGGCTTTTCTGTCAAATTTGCGTCTGGTTTTTTGATTTGGTGGAGAGCCGGCACAATCAAACTCTTTTTTAGCACTTTCGCGAAGCTTTCCTTCTGACATACCGCAATATTCAGGCTTAACAAAAAAGATTGCTTTTTCAAAAAAACCATTCTGCGTTTCGTTTATTTCTAAAACCTGCTTATTTACACCTTTAATCATAAAATCACTCCTATGTTTTTATGAAAATATAATGCAACATATTTGTGGAAATATACAAAAAAGACCCGTGAGAAAAGAATGTTAAAAATTTGCGCAAGTTGAGAGCGTTTTTAACAAATAAAAAGTGAAATTTTCTTTTTCGAAAAATCGAAAAATGAGAGGTTGTCTAAAATGACAAATTGAAAAGTATACAAAAAGTATAATTGACTTTTCTTGAAAAATGTTCAAAACAGTGTTCAAAATGTTTACAAACTACCCCCAAAACAGGCTATACAGATAGGTTTTCGACATTTTATATAAACTTTTTGACAAAATTCTGTTTTGATGTTTTATATACGATTTGTTGAGAAGTTTTCGAATTATACAAAATGGAGAGGTAAAAAAAGGTAAAAATATAAATGTTCGTTAGCAAAAATCAACAAATAAAAATAAGCTAAAAATATACTGAAAATACTGTTTAAAAAGTAGAAAAATCGTATTTTTCATAAAACACCTTGACAAAAAATCTTTACTAAAAAACTCTATTGATGTATGATAATATTGGTGATAAAAATGGATGTAAAAATTAACGGAAATAATGTGGTTTTAGAAAATACAGATAATTTCGATATAGCCCTTTCTCTTGACTGCGGTCAGGCATTTCGTTGGCGAGAATGCGAAAACGGAGTGTGGCAGGGTGTTGCAATGGGAAAGGAGCTTAGCTTGTTGCAAGAGGGTAGCAAGGTAACGCTTTTTAATACATCGGTTGAAGAGTTTGAAACAATATGGAAAATATACTTTGACCTTGATAGGGATTATAAAAAAATAATAGACTCATATAAGGATGAGAGTATTTCAACTGCTTGCAAGGAGTTTCCTGGAATCAGAATTTTAAAGCAGGATGAGTGGGAAGCAATTTGTTCATTTATAATTTCAGCTAATAATAACATCCCTCGTATCAAAGGTATAATTGAACGCTTCTGCGAAAAATTTGGTGAAAAGGCAGGGGAGAGCTATTCATTCCCCACTGCTGAAAGAATTTCAAAGCTTACAGTTGAGGATTTAGCGCCCATACGTGCAGGCTTCAGAGCAAAATACATTATTGATGCCGCACAGAAGATAGCATCAAATGAAGTAAGCATAGAAAAAATAAAAACATTGCCGTTTGAGGATGCAAAGGCAGAGCTTCTTAAAATCAAAGGCGTTGGAGAAAAGGTTGCTCAATGTGCTCTTCTTTACGGCTTCGGCAGAGTAGAGGCATTCCCTGTTGATGTTTGGGTTAAGCGCATATTAGCCGAACTTTATCCTGACGGATTCCCAACGGAGTATTATGAGACACAGGGTATTGCACAGCAATACTTGTTCCATTGGAGAAGAAATGCTTTATAAAAGCAAAAAGCTCATTACACTTTTTGAGTGTAATGAGCTTAATTTTATTTTATCATTTTTTCTGCTTTTTGTAGCACTGTTATAAATGGTACTGAAAGAATAAGTGTACAAATAAAATTGCTTATTCCGTGGGTTATATCAAAGGGAAGTCCTGTTGCAATCCATGTGAGAGTGCCCTCTAAACTCAGGTTGTACATAATTGCCTGGAAAGGTGCATATAAAACACCATATAGGAAACCATGAAGAGAACAAACAACGGCATAAACTATTGCTGCTTTTTTGCCTTCAAGGTTTTGGGATAAGAGCATAACTACTCCCCAAAGAACTGCCCAGATATATAAATAGGGAATCCACCATGTACCGAAGCCATTAAGTAGACCTGTAAGAAGCACAAAGATATATAACGGGTATAATGCTTTTTTTCGGTAGACAACGGTTGTTGCAACGATAAAAACGCCGATAAGATGGATGTTAGGTAACAAATCCATTATAACCTTTGATGCATACATCAAAGCACCAAGCATACCGAAAATAGCAATTTCTTTTATATTTACCTTATTTTTCTGCTTTGAATTCATACTTTATGCCTGCAACGATTTCTGTTTGGTCAACACCTTTGGCAGCGTAGGCGCCATTGTCGTAAAAAGCCCAATACATACCATCAGTATCGTAGTCAAGTGTTTCGCCATCAACAGATTTTACATACAGGCCGTAGTCGCCCATATCACCTGCGATTACGCCCAATTCCTGAAGAGCCTCACCGACTATTTTCTTATCGGTGTTGATAACGAAATCTGCAACTGTGCCATCCTTGTGGGTAACGCTGAAGCTGAATTGAACAGCGCCCTCACCTAATGAGGTTGGCTTAGCAGCTTCTGTGGATTCTACAGGAGCCTGTGTGGTTGTGGTGTCGTTTGCTGTGTCGCTGTTACATCCGAACATTGTAAGTGCTATAACCGCAATAAGCACAAATGAAAGGATAACAGACAACTTTTGTTTAAAGCTTGTCTTTTTCATTATGATTTCTCCTTTAAGAAATGTTTTTTAGTCCGTTTCATTCAGGCGCTCGCATTCAGAAACAGCAATTATCGGCTAAGTATTTCGACTTTATGCACTTTTTTCACCTTCTCGAATTTCTTCAATGGCTTGTCTGAGAATTGCGGTATTCTCATAGAAAAAAGCTTTTTGCATATCACGGCGACGGGCTCGTTCGGGATTTTCACCCGATTCCATAAACCGATGGAGTTATAATAACATAAAGCGTAAAAAAACACAAGGCGCACACCTTTGCGCCTTGTGGAAAATATTATTTATGATAAAGCTTTTTGCTCTCGTGGTGGGGCTCGCAGGTGAGATTTATACCTAACTTTCTGAAGGTATCTCTGTCTACTTGAGAGAGAATAACAGTGGCGTGAGCCTCGCTACCCTTTAACTCCTTGAGTACATCAAAGGCTTTCTTTGCGTTTTCGTTTGTTACGGCACTCATTGTAAGAGCTATAAGAATTTCGTCTGTATGAAGCCTTGGGTTGTGGTTACCAAGAATGCTTGTTTTAAGAGACTGAATAGGCTCAATAATTTCGCGCTGAATAAGAAGCTCGCTATCGTCGATGCCTGCAATTACCTTAAGGGAGTTGAGAAGCACAGCTGACGCGGCACCTAAAAGGTCGCTTGTTTTGCCGGTAACAATCTGACCGTCAGGAAGCTCAATTGCAACTGCAGGACGATTTCCTGTTTCCTGACTCTTTGAAATTGCGGCTTTAACTGTTGGACGGACGTTTTCAACGGAAATACCCGCCTGATTCATAAGACTTTCAATTTTTGCAATTGCTTTGTCGTTTTGTTGGCCCAGCTTTTTATCGCAAAGAGTTGTAAAGAAGCGTCTTACAATTTCTTCGTGGGAAGCCTTTGAGCAAACAGCGTCATCTGTAATGCAGTAGCCTACCATATTGACACCCATATCTGTAGGTGATTTATACGGACTCTTGCCTTCGATTTTTTCGAACATTGCATTGAGGACAGGGAAAACCTCAACATCGCGGTTGTAGTTAACGGTTGAAATGCCATATGCCTCAAGGTGATACGGGTCAATCATGTTAACGTCGTTAAGGTCTGCTGTTGCTGCCTCGTATGCAAGGTTAACAGGGTGCTTGAGAGGAAGATTCCATACAGGGAATGTCTCGAATTTTGCATATCCTGCTTTAACACCTCTAAGGTTATCGTGATAAAGCTGAGAAAGGCAGGTTGCCATTTTTCCGCTACCGGGACCGGGAGCAGTCATAATAACAACAGGGCGAGATGTTTCAATATATTCGTTTTTGCCGAAGCCATCTTCACTAACAATTTTTCTTACATTGTAAGGGTAGCCCTCAATAGGGTAGTGCATAAAGACTTTTATGCCAAGACCCATAAGCTTTTCTTTGAATTTAAGGGCGGCAGGTTGTCCGTCAAACTGAGTTATAACTACACTGCCAACAAAAAGACCTGCGCTTGTGAAAGCGTCCATAAGTCGTAATACGTCGCTATCGTAGGAGATGCCCAAATCACGACGGATTTTGTTGTTTTCTATGTCGCCCGCAGATATAACAATAACAACCTCAGCGTGCTCTTTAAGGTTAAGAAGCATCTGAAGCTTACTGTCAGGCTTGAAGCCCGGAAGAACTCTTGAAGCGTGAAAATCGTCAAAAAGTTTTCCGCCCAATTCAAGATAAAGCCTGCCGCCGAAATCGTCAACACGCTTTAAAATCTGCTCGGATTGTTTTTCAATATACATATCGTTATCGAAACCGATTTTTCTTTGGAAAGCCATAAAAACATCTCCTTCACAAACAATAATTTTATCAAATAGAAGGTGCTTTGTCAACGATACACTTTGCCTAAAAAAGAACAGGCTATTTAGTAATAATATATATTAAGAAATAGGTTTATTGACTTTAAGACCCATAAGATGTATTATATTATCAGGAAATTTTCGACAAAAGGAGTACACTATGGAACAGTTTGCAAAACGATTCAAAATTGATTGTTCTCCCGTGGCACATGAAAGCCACACAATAGTGAGAAAAAATACAAGGTTTACAGTTATTACCCCTTGCCTTCTCAGAGTAGAGGTGCAAAGCAAGGGCAAATTCTGTGATGAGCCAACACAGAGCGTGTGGTTCCGTGATTTTGATGCGCCGGAATTCAAGGTTAACGAATCAAGGGATACTATTGAAATAAAAACAACAAAGGCTAACTTCCTTTATTCTTTTAAAACTCAGAAGATGGTTCGCATTAAATTGCGCGACGGCAGAGTTGTTACAAACTTTACAGCAGGAAACCTTAAGGGTACCTGCCGTACACTTGATATTACTGCAGGTGTTATTACATTGGGCGATGGCGTTTGCTCGAAAAACGGCGTTGCAATAATGGATGATAGCGATACTCTTGTTTTAAAGACAGATGGTTCAATTCTTCCTCGCGCTCATAAAGAAACAGACGAATATTATTTTGCATACGGCAACAACTATATCGGTGCTACTACAGATTTATATAAATTAACAGGCAAGGTGCCGCTTATTCCAAGATATGCTCTTTCCAACTGGTGGAGCAGATATAAGGCATATTCACAGGAGGAATACCTTTCTCTTATGGATAAATTCAAAGAGGAAGAAATTCCGATTACCGTTGCCACAGTTGATATGGATTGGCATTGGGTTGATATCAAGAGCAAATTTGGTAAAGACAGCCATAAGATTCACCCACACAAAAACCTTTGGGAATTTGTGTATGACTTCTGGTCAACAGGATGGACAGGTTACAGCTTTAATACAGACCTTTTCCCTGATCCTGCAGGCTTCCTTAAAAAGCTGAAGGATGATAACTACAAGGTTACCTTTAACCTTCACCCATCTATGGGCGTACGTTGGTTCGAGGACCAGTATGAAGATATGTGTAAGGCTATGGGTCAGGACCCATCAAAAAAAGAGCCTGTTAAATTTGATATTACAGATAAGAAGTTTACTCTTAACTATTTCGATATTCTCCACCATCCTTTTGAAAAGATGGGTATTGATTTCTGGTGGATTGACTGGCAACAGGGTACTCGTACCAATGTGCCTGGGCTTGACCCGTTGTGGGCTCTTAACCACTACCATTTCCTTGACAATGCCAGAGATAACCATAGACCACTTATTCTTTCCCGTTTCTGTGGTGCAGGTAGTCAGCGCTATCCGTTAGGCTTTAGCGGTGATACGGTGCAGAATTGGTCAAGCCTTGATTTTCAGCCGGGCTTTACAGCTACTGCATCAAACATTGCATACCCTTGGTGGAGCCACGATATTGGCGGACATTGTATGGGTAAAAAAGACGATGAGCTTTATCTTCGTTGGGTTCAGCTCGGCGTTTTCAGCCCTGTTATGCGCCTTCATTCAACTAACAATGAGTTTATGGGCAAGGAGCCTTGGAACTACAGCGGTCCTGTTGCTCGTGTGGCAACAGATGCGCTTCGCCTGAGACATAAGCTTCTTCCGTATATTTACACAATGAACTACCGTACTCATACAGATTGCAGAGCTATCTGTGAGCCTATGTACTATCACTACGCCGAGGATGAGCGAGCATACGAGTGTAAAAATCAGTTCTTCTTTGGTACAGAGCTTATTGTTGCTCCTATTACAGAGCATACATCTTCTGACTCAAACCTTGCAGGCGTAAATGTTTGGGTACCTGAAGGAAGATACACAGATATTTTTACAGGCAGAATTTATAGCGGAAATCATTTTATTAAGATGTATCGCGATATTGAAAATATTCCTGTTCTTGCTAAAGCAGGTGCAATTATTCCTATGAGCGTAAATGACCGCACTAACGATTGCTCTAACCCTGAAGAGCTTGAGCTGTGGGTATACAGAGGCAATAATACATTTACTCTTTATGAGGATGATGGCGAAACACTTTCATATCAGAATGGTGAGTATCTTAAAACTGCTTTCAACGTTTGTGAAGATGGCTCAAAGGTTTCATTTAAAATTGCAAAAGCAGAGGGCGACAGCTCAGTTTCTCCTGAAAAGAGAAAATATGTTATTAAATTCAAGGATATTGTTGATGGCGATGTTACAGTATCTGTAAACGGCAGAAAGGTTGAGCCAAAGCTCCAGAAATGCGGCAAAGCTCTTCAGCTTACAGTATCCGCGAAAAACGATGCTACAGTTGAAATCTCTTTTGAAGGTTGCACATATCTTACTAATATGGATAAAAAGCAGGAGCTTATTCAGACTATTGCTAAATTCCAGATGGCAAACGACTATAAAGGTATGCTCTTTACAGATTTCCTTAAGAATGAAAAGCCACTTCCACCTATGGCGGAAAGCTTTGCAGGGCCAATTAGAGAGATTATGAAGCTTTACAGAGGTTAATATGTCAGTAACAGAAATATTAAAAAATCATATTACAGAATATGGTATAGAGGTTGATGAGGAGCTCTTTAAGAAGCTTGATATATACGCATCTCTTCTTAAAGAATGGAATGAAAAAATCAATCTTACTGCCATATTGGATGATGAGGGTATTGCCGTAAAGCATTTTCTCGATTGCTTGCTTGTTGGTAAATATGCAGATTTCAAAAAAGGCGATAAAATAATTGACGTGGGCACAGGCGCAGGCTTCCCTGGTCTTGTGCTTGCGGTTGCTTACCCTGATTGTCGGATTACTCTTCTCGATTCAACAGGCAAAAAGCTGAAGGCGGTAGAGGATATTGCATCGAATATGGGCGTAAATAATGTTCAGTTTGTGCATATGCGCGCAGAGGATGCAGGAAAAAAACCAGAATTCCGTGAGAAATATAACTATGCAACAGCAAGAGCTGTTGCGGAGTTGAGAGTTCTTTTGGAATATACCCTTCCTTTTGTAAAGGTCGGGGGCTCATTCCTCTCTCTTAAAGGCGCTTCTGCAATTGATGAAATTGATGGCGCTAAAGACGCTCTCAAGACCTTGGGCGGTAAAATAAACGAGATAAATGAGTTTTCTCTTCCGGGCGGAGATAAAAGAGCAATAATAAATGTGAAAAAGATTTCGCAGATTCCGCCAAAGTATCCACGAGTATCTGCACAAATCGCTAAAAAACCCTTATAAAATCAACGAAACAAAGCATTTTCTGTCGAATTGACCCGACCGAAAATGCTTTATTTTTTTGTTCTGTGGTGGTATAGTGTAATCACAGAGAGGGATACGGAACAAAATTTCAAGCGAGGAAAAAGATGTTAAAAAGCACAACAAAAAATAAAGCTAACTGTCAGATTCAGCTTTTATCTCACGATGTTATTTTACCAAATCCCTATCAGCCAAGAGTTCGTTTTGATTATAATGAGCTTGAAGGCTTAGCAATCTCCATTCGTACAAACGGAATTTTACAACCTATAAATGTTCGTTGCTTGCCTGAGGGGAAATATGAGCTTATTTCAGGCGAGAGACGGCTCAGGGCGGCAAGAATGGTAGGCATTGATAAAATTCCTTGCGTGGTTATGAATGTTTCGGACGAGCAATCTGCTCTTTTCGCCATAATTGAAAATGTGCAAAGGCAAAACCTTGATTTCTTTGAGGAAGCGGTTGCTATAGAAAAGCTTATTACAATCCACGGCTTAACTCAGGAGGAGGTTGCTAAAAAGCTGGGCAAAGCACAATCAACACTATCAAACAAAATGCGACTTCTGAGGCTTACTGAGGAGATGAGAGATCGTATTGCCTACGCAGGCCTTACCGAGCGCCATGCACGTGTGTTGCTTGCACTTCCTGATAATGAAACAAGAAACAGAATTCTTGATATTATTATCGAAAGGCATTTAACAGTTTCTGAGGCGGAGCGTCTTGCGGCAGATGTGCTCCGTCGTAAAAAAGCGAAAAACAAGCCATCAATGAAAGGCTATAAGGATATGCGCATTTTCCTTAACACTCTTAATCACGCAGTTGATGCAATACGAAAGGCAGGTATTGAAGCGGATACTGCAAAAAGTGAAACAGACGAGTATTTCGAATATGTAATCCGTATTTCAAAGCCTGAAGAAATCAGTAAAATTACAACTCAGGCAGTATAATTCGGTATAATCTCCGAAAGGAGTTTATATAGAGTGGTATTATCCACTCGAAGCCATATCTTTCTCTTTCACACCCCACATCCACAGCGGAAGAGCACCGTCTTAGACGGTGCTCTTCTGCTTATGTTTTTTCGGTATTTGGCGCCTGACTTGCTATATACAGCTTCGCAGATTAAAACGTAGTCATGCAACCGAATTTCGAAAAACGATGTTCTTTTACAAGCTGACTTTTGGTATCTGACACCTGGCATCTAAATTTTATAAATATAATCTTTACATATTACAATAATTAAGGTATAATAATTATTCGTAAAAATATGTGATCAATTAATAATTGAAAGGAATAATATTATGCTTCAGTTTGAAGAATTAAGACTTGAACTTAACAGCTATGAGGATAAGCTTGTTGATTTAGCAGAAGCTCTTGGCCTTAAAAAGATGGTTGATGAGGTTGCAGAGCTTGAAGAAGAAAGTGCTAAAGATGGGTTCTGGGATGATGTTCAGCGTTCTCAGAAAATTACTCAGCACATGGCATCTCTTAAAAATAAAATCAAGGCTTATGAAGATCTTAAAGGCTCTTTTGAAGATACATTGACCCTTATTGAGCTCGCAAACGAGGAAGAGGACGAAAGTCTTTTCCTTGAATGCCGTGAAAGCGTTGATAGCTTTATTTCACAACTTGATGCTATGACTCTTTCTACTCTTCTTACAGGTGAGTACGACGCAAATAACGCTATTCTTACATTCCATGCAGGTGCAGGCGGAACAGAGGCTCAGGACTGGGCTCAGATGCTTTTCCGTATGTATAATCGTTGGGGTGAGCGCCATGGCTTTAAGGTTTCAACTCTTGACTACCTTGATGGTGATGAAGCAGGTCTTAAATCAGCTGTTATTCTTATTGAAGGTGAAAATGCTTACGGCTATATGAAGAGCGAAAGTGGTATCCACCGTCTTGTTCGTGTATCTCCTTTTGATGCATCAGGAAGACGTCATACGTCCTTTGCATCTCTTGAGGTTATGCCTGAAATTGATGACAGTATTGAAGTTGATATTGCTCCTGAAGATATTAAAATGGACGTTTATCGTTCATCAGGTGCAGGTGGTCAGAAGGTTAATAAAACATCTTCTGCAGTTCGTCTTACCCATATTCCTACAGGTATTGTTTGCTCTTGTCAGGTTGAAAGAAGCCAGCATCAGAACCGCGAGGTTGCTATGCGTATGCTTAAATCAAAGCTTATTGAGATCAAAGAGCGCGAGCATCTTGATAAAATCAGTGATATTAAAGGTGTTCAGAAGGAAATTGCCTGGGGGAGCCAGATTCGTTCGTATGTATTTATGCCATATACTCTTGCAAAGGACCACAGAACAAGTTTTGAAAATGGCAATATAAATGCAGTTATGGATGGTGATATTGATGGATTCATCAATGCATATCTTAAAATGCAGGCAAACAAGGAATAATAATGGATATTAAAGCAGAATCTTTAAAAAAGCATTATGAGTGGCAGGGTAAAATTGAGGTTGTGTCCCGTTGTCCTGTAGAAACAAGGGAGGATATGTCTCTTGCATATACCCCGGGTGTTGCAGAGGCTTGCCTTGCAATAAAGGATAATGTTAATAAATCTTTTGAACTGACTCGTCGTAGTAATCTTGTGGCAGTTGTAACAGATGGTACAGCGGTGTTAGGTCTTGGTGATATAGGGCCTGAGGCCGGAATGCCTGTTATGGAAGGTAAGTGCGCACTTTTCAAGGCTTTTGCTGATGTGGACGCTTTCCCTTTATGTATAAAATCAAAAGATGTTGATGAAATTGTAAGAACAATATATCTTTTGTCAGGTTCTTTTGGAGGAATAAATCTTGAAGATATTGGTGCTCCAAGATGCTTTGAAATTGAAAAAAAGCTGAAGGAAATCTGCGATATCCCTATTTTCCACGACGACCAGCACGGTACCGCGGTGGTAGTACTTTCGGGTGTTATTAATGCCCTTAAGGTTGTTAAGAAAGATATTAAGGATGTCAAAATTGTTGTTAATGGCTTAGGTGCAGCAGGTACAGCGATTTCAAAAATGCTTATTGCTGCAGGTGCGCAGAATATGGTTCTTGTTGATAAAGCAGGAATTATTTCTCCGGAGGATGAATTTCTGGGCGAAGAACGTAAGGCTCTTGCGGAGTGTACTAATCCTGAAAAGTTGAAAGGCGAGTTGTCTGTTGCTATTAAGAATGCAGATGTGTTTGTTGGCGTTTCTGCTCCAAATATTCTCTCTGCTCAAATGGTTCAGAGTATGAATAAGGATGCAATAGTTTTTGCAATGGCGAACCCAACCCCTGAAATAATGCCTGATGTCGCAAAAGAGGCAGGGGCAAGAATCGTTGGTACAGGTCGCTCAGATTTCCCTAATCAGATAAATAACGTTCTTGTTTTTCCAGGAATGTTCCGAGGTGCTCTTGATTGCGGAGCTACAGCAATTACCGAGGGTATGAAGCTTGCTGCTGCATATGCCTTGGCTAACCATATATCTGAAAGTGAGCTTAACGAAGAAAATATTATTCCTTCTGCGTTAGATAGAAGCGTTGCATTCGAGATTGCTCAAGCAGTTAAATCTGCGGCGGTTAAAGAAGGGGTTATAAGGAAGTAAATTGTAAGATAATAAACAAAAAAAGAAACACCGTGTAACTTCAGGTTACACGGTGTATTTATATATTATGGAATTTATCAACCGAGAGATGTACCGATGATTCTGAGAATCAAGTTAATGTATTCAAAGATAACAAGAAGGAAGTGGTAGTTAGCAAAAGCTGTATTGAAACCAGCTGAGTTGTGAACATCTTTTGTGAGAGTTGCGCCACAATCCTGGCAAGTTGAGGAAGCTGTACCATTACCAACGAATGATGCGTCATCGTTTGATGTCCATTTCTGAACAGGATTTCCATCTTTGTCAACAACAGGATTACCCTTTTCATCAAGAAGAATTTCAGGATTGTGTTCTTCTGCATCACGAGCTTCGCCACAACCATTACAAACAATAGCATGGTAACCACGCTTATTGTCAGTGTATTTATCTGTAGTGATACATACAGGACCATCTGACCAGTCGTGAGAAACTACTACAGGTAAGGTTGAGAGATGGTGTCCGAAAAAGTATGTAACAACTGCTTTTGTTCCTTCAGGAATTCTCTCACTTCTATCAGGAAGGGTTGTAAACATATGTGAAGTAGAAGAACCATATGTAACAGTACCTGAACGACCTATAGTTGTAGTTACTGCAACTTGTGTACCATCAAGTTCAACCATCTCTGAATCAAGGTAAACTTTCTTTTGGGGAACAAATGTTGGAGAGATGCTTTTTATCGCAGGAAATTCAGCAAGATTCTCAGTGGTGGATTCCGTTGTAGGAATCGGAAGTGAATCTGCAGCTCCGCCAATAAGACCGCCTATCACACCTAAATCACCCAAGTCAGGTGGTGAGGAAAAGCCCTTTACTGATACGGTGTAATTAAGTTCACCAAGAATATCAGCATCGGTAAAATCGATTTTGAATGTTACATAAATTTCAATAGGATCTCTTTTTTGTCCCTCAGGGAAAGCCATATATTCAAAGAAAGGGTTTATTGATGATTCGTCATCCGGATTTTCATCCACATAATTTTCATCGTATGTAATACGCTCAAAACCTTGCTTTTGTGCCTGGATTTTTAGAATTTCAACTGTGTAGTCAACTGAAGAACCGTCTAAAGCAACTGTGTTTTTATCGTCTATGGTTACATCAACACTAAAATCGGCACCATCAGCGCTGGTAAGACGATGGTTTGCAGATATAGGAACATAAACTTCTTTTGTATAGGAAAGTTCAGGAGTTGGAGCAGGCTCTTCGGCAGAAACACAAACACTTGCAAAGCTAAAAAGCATAACCGCAACAAGAACAATTGATAATAATTTTTTCATTGTATTTCAGCCTCCTTATTTTATTCCTACTAACATTTGGACGAGAGAAACGAGAACGACATCAATAATATATTTTATAAGTTCCTCTGTTTTTGTTAAGTTACCTGTAAAAATAGATTCAAACTTGTGTGAACCTTCAATGTTTACTGTGATTTTTTCGTGGCAATCTTCGCAGACACCAGTTTTGGTTTGCTCAATAAATAAACCACCATCATCATTAGGAATATATTCCTTAACATTGTGTGCAGTAAATGTTGTCTCGTCAATAATTGCGCATCCAAGGCAACGTTTGCCGTGATAGTTGTTATCTAAGTATGTGTATTCACCCCATACGTGAGATACTTCTACCGGGATTGAGCCAACCTTAATTTCCGCAGTTTTATCAACATCGATGACTACCTTGTAGTAAACATCAACTGATGTTCCAACCGTAAGTTTTTCATTAAGTCCGGGAACGAACTTGAAATTATCGTCGATAGGAGAATATGGAATCTCTTTACCGTCGATGGTAATAACAAGACCCTGTGGGTTGAAATACTCACAGTCTGTGTATGCTGTTTTAATTGGACCGCTTACGATAGCTTCGTCAGCTGCAGAAGCACCGAATGAAAGGGTCGCAAGAAGCATAACTGCTACAAGTAAAACAGCAAGTGCTTTTTTTGCTTTCATGATAAATTCCTCCATAATGCATATTAGTAGACACTACTAGTGATGCTATTATAACACAAAGATTTCCAAATGTAAATACACAAAATATAGTGTTTTTATTATATATAATGTATAAAAATTGTGTTTTTCTTAAAAAAGTGGAAATTTAAGGTAATTTTCATAAATCAGGTTGACTTGTAAAAAAAGTGTTATTATAATTTTCTTGAATTTATTTAGAGTCGGAAAAGGATTATCTGAAATCTGATTCAGATTCGTTTGACTAGGAGTTTGTTATGTTTATTAAAGGTTTTCAGAAACTTACTTTATTGGATTTTCCGGGTAAAACTGCCTGTACTGTTTTTACAGGCGGATGTAATTTCCGTTGCCCTTTTTGCCATAATGCTTTGCTCGTTACAGATATGGATGATGCACAGTATACAGAGGAAGAAATTTTTGAGCATCTTGAAAAGCGCAAAAATGTTCTTGATGGTGTAGCTGTAACAGGTGGAGAGCCGCTTTTGCAAAAGGATATTGAAAGGTTTCTGTATGAAATAAAAGATAAAGGTTATGCTGTAAAGCTTGATACAAACGGTAGCTTCCCTGAAAAGCTTAAGGATATTCTTTCTTTAGGCCTTGCGGATTACGTTGCAATGGATATAAAAAATTGCAAGGAACGCTATGCAGAAACAATCGGTGTGAAGAATTTTGATTTACAACCTGTTGAAGAAAGTATAGAGCTTTTACGCAATAGCGGAGTGGATTATGAATTCCGCACTACTGTTACACAAAACTTTCATACAATAGATGATATAGAAAAGCTTGCTATGTGGATAGAGGGAACCCCTAAATATTTCCTTCAGAATTTTGTGGATTCAGGAAGCCTTATTGATTCTGCGTGTAAAGGTGTTTCTAAAAGCGAAATGAACGAGATGCTTGAAAAAGTAAAGATATATATACCAAACGCTCAGCTACGAGGTATATAAGAGCTGTATATAATATGTATTGAGATTTTTTGCCACCATATATTGTGTCGATACCACAATATATAGTGGCAGTTTTTATGATAAATCCCAACATAAAGTAAAAATGCACAAAACGAACAACATATATATGTGAATGTTTGCTATATTTTAACAAAATGGGCGCAATATCTTGTGTTGAGGCGGAAAATATTTTACTTTCGGCACAATATATTGTGTTTTCGGGTTGACAATAGCTATTTTATCTGCTATTATCATTTAGCAGAGACGGAGGCGCGATGCCTCTGTCAGAAAATTTATAAGAAAGAGGGAGAACTATGTATCAGGTAATTAAACGTGATGGTAAAATTGCAGATTTTAATATTGAAAAAATTGCTATTGCTATCAAACAGGCTTTTGAAGCATGTAATAAACAGTATAACGACA
>JAEIGA010007051.1_pt1 | contig 17095 bp, 14 predicted proteins | sample 9270691 | NCBI WGS metagenome assembly JAEIGA01 (sample SAMN17057246, study PRJNA624740) | gut metagenome | biome: biome; isolation source: fecal sample | host: Bos grunniens | place: China: Xizang | collected 2019
GGAGACAGGGCATATGACACACCTGCACTACGAAAGCGAACGCCAGACAGACAATACAGAAGCGCTGAGAGACAGCATCTTGCGGACGTACAGAGGGAAGAACATCGTTCTCCTTGTGTATAGCCGCCACGAAAAGAATACCAGCCACGAACTCGACGAATTGGAACAGCTGACGAGAGAGTCTGAAAGCAAGAACATGGTGTTCCTGCACATCGACATCAGTCCATACGGACTCCAGAACTGGCACGAGGCTGCGCTCAAAAGACCCGGAGAGCACTACACAGGAAGACTCACCCCTTTCACCTTCCAGCCTTCAGACTACTACAGCACAAGACAAGGCGGTCCAATCTATTACGAATTCTATTCTCCCGATGGAACGATGACCCTTTCCACCTATGACAAAGGAATAGCTACAGCAGCTATCAAGAAGATTCCATAAAAAAACAAAGCCCGATGTAACAATCGGGCTTTACTATACAGATTATATATCATTAGCAACGAAGGGACACAAACTGCAAGGGAGGCATGTCATGCGACATACCTCCCTTATGCTTAAGCAGCTCTACACGGATTATTTGCCGTGGTGCTCGCTTGATACAGTGAGAGATTTGCGACCCTTCTTGCGACGAGCAGCAAGAACACGACGACCATTAGCTGTCTGCATACGCTGACGGAAACCATGCTTGTTTACCCTCTTTCTGTTGTGAGGCTGGAATGTTCTTTTCATTTTCTTATCCTATTTTATTGTTAATTTTTATCTTACACATATATATCCTCGCGCACAATGGCATAACATTCTGCGGAAAACGACTGCAAAATTAGTGAATTTCAAGAAATCAGCAAAAGAAAAAACCAAAAAACACCAACTTTTTTTGTCATTTTAATGTTTTTACGTAATTTTGCACCCGATTTCGATGAGTAAAATAACAATATTAATATAAAACAAAGAAAGATTATGGCTATTTTAGCAGGTGACATCAAGAAAAACGTATGCCTCCGCCTTGACGATGGCAAGATTTATGTAGTTATCGATTTCTTGCACGTTAAGCCAGGCAAGGGAAATACAGTTATGCGCACAAAGCTTCGCAACGTGGAAGACGGACGTGTGCTTGAGCGTACATGGATTGTATCAGCAAAGCTTGATGATGTACAGGTTTCACACCAGCAGTTCCAATATTTGTACAAGGAGGGTGAAGACCTCGTGTTCATGAATACAGAAAGCTACGAGCAGGTGACTATCGCAAAAGAAGTAATCACTGGCGGTGACTTCCTCAAGGAAGGCGAAACTATGGTAATGGCTTCTATCGACGATTCAACTGGTACTATCCTTACTGCTGAAGCCCCTGTAAAGGTTGTTCTTCAGGTAACTTACACTGAACCTGGACTCAAGGGCGATACTGCAACAAACGCTACTAAGCCTGCAACTCTGGAAACAGGTGTTGAGATTCGTGTTCCTCTCTTCATCAACGAAGGTGACATGATTGAGGTGGACACTCGCGATGCTTCATACGTTACACGTAAATAATGTTTTTTTACGATTATAGAGCGAAGGGCTGCATTTAATGCAGCCCTTTTTGTCCCTCTCTCCCTATTTCTTATAATACCTGCTAATTCCCTTTTGAGAACATTACACCATTCCGTATCTGCGTCACAGATAAAAAACGGATAAAACACGAATATTTCCTGTATTTTTTGAATAAAAATAGCGTTTTATTCAAAAAATACACTAACTTTGCACCCGTTTTGAATAAATATACAAAAGAATGACAGCAAGACAATCACGACTCGACATCATCAAGGCAATTATCCAGACGCAAGAAATTGGCAGCCAAGATGAACTGGCACAAGCTCTTGCCAAAGAAGGCGTAAAAATGACGCAAGCCACATTGTCGCGCGACTTGAAACTGCTGAAGGTCGTCAAAGGCTTCTCTCCCAAGGGGCGTTCCATCTACATGATGCCCGACAATCCTTATTACCGCAGAGTGAGAGAGCACAGGCAGGAAGGGACAGCCATACGAAACGGATTCATGTCCATACGAATTTCCGGTCAATTGGCAGTCATCAAATGCCGGCCTGGGTACGCTAGCGGACTGGCAAGCGACATTGACAATGCCCATATCAAGGACGTGATTGGCACAATTGCAGGAGACGACACCATTTTCCTCGCACTTGAAGAGGGATTCAACCGAGACACATTAGAAGCAAATTTAAGATCAATAGCCCCTGTTTATCCAGGCAGTCAATTGTAAAACAATGACATACGAAGACGGAATAAAGGTTATAGTAGCTGATGCAAGCCATGAAAAATATGTGGACTTGATTCTCAACACCATCAGCGAAGCAGCAAAAAAACGTGGAACAGGTATCGCCGAGCGTACTCACGAATATGTTGCCACCAAAATGAAGGAAGGCAAAGCCGTGCTTGCTCTTGATCCTAGCGTCCAAACTGAATTGGGCGACAAGTTCGTCGGTTTCAGTTACATCGAAACTTGGGGAAACAAGTCCTACGTCACAACATCAGGACTGATTGTACACCCTGATTATCAGGGTCGAAACATCGCCAAGCGCATCAAGGACCACACGTTCACATTGGCACGTGTACGATGGCCACACGCCAAGATTTTTTCTCTCACTTCAGGTGATGCTGTCATGAAAATGAACACTGCGCTTGGATATGTACCCGTGAGTTTCAATCAGTTGACTGATGACGATGCCTTCTGGCGCGGATGTCGCGGATGCGTAAATCACCCCATTCTAGAGATGAAGAACAGAAAGTTCTGCATCTGCACCGGGATGCTGTATGACCCCACGCAGCATAAGGGCGAACCTACACCCATCGAAATTTTTCAGGAAACCATGAAAGAGATGGTGGTTAGAGGATTCATGTAAAATCCTCATACAAATTCATGTAACAAAATAACACATTATATAATATGGAAAAGAAAAAAGTTGTCGTTGCCTTTTCAGGCGGCCTTGATACATCTTATACCGTGATGTATCTTGCAAAAGAAAAAGGTTATGAGGTCTATGCTGCTTGCGCCAACACAGGCGGCTTCTCTGCAGAACAGCTCAGAGCGAACGAGGAAAATGCATACAAGCTGGGAGCCACAAAATATGTGACACTTGATGTCACTCAGGAATACTACGCCAAATCACTGAAATATATGATATTCGGCAACGTTCTCCGCAACAACTGCTACCCTATTTCTGTTTCATCAGAGCGCATTTTCCAAGCACTTGCTATTGCTCGCTACGCCAAAGAAATAGGCGCAAGTGCCATTGCTCATGGCTCAACAGGCGCAGGCAATGACCAGATTCGCTTTGACATGACATTCCTCGTAATGGCACCTGGCGTGGAAATTATCACACTTACACGCGACAGCAACCTAAGCCGTCAAGAGGAAATTGACTATCTGAACCAGAACGGCTTTGCTGCCGATTTCACCAAGCTAAAATATTCTTACAACGTAGGTATTTGGGGAACGTCTATCTGTGGCGGCGAGATTCTCGACTCCACACAAGGCCTCCCGGAGTCAGCCTATCTCAAGCACCCAACAAAAGAAGGTCCTGAACAGCTGAAACTTGGATTTGAGAAAGGCGAACTTTGTTCTGTAAACGGTGTTCACTACGATGATAAAATTGCGGCAATACAAGCTGTTGAAGAAATTGGCGCTGCATACGGAATTGGTCGTGACTGCCATGTTGGCGACACCATCATTGGTATCAAGGGACGTGTAGGATTTGAAGCCGCAGCACCTATGCTCATCATCGGCGCACACCGTTTCTTAGAGAAATACACGCTTTCAAAATGGCAGCAGTACTGGAAAGACCAAGTGAGCAACTGGTACGGCATGTTCCTCCACGAAAGCCAGTATCTTGAGCCAGTCATGCCAGATATCGAAGCTATGCTTGCTTCATCACAGCGCAACGTGACAGGCGAGGTTACACTTGAACTTCGTCCGCTCTGCTTCCAGACAGTAGGTGTTGATTCGCCAAACGACCTTGTGAAGAACAAGCTCGGCGAATATGGAGAAACAGCTAAAGCATGGTCTTCAGAAGACGCAAAGGGATTCATCAAAGTTACTTCAACTCCGCTCCGTGCATATTATCTGGCACATCCAAACGAAGAACGTTAATATGATAAAAGTTGGTATTTTAGGTGCTGCAGGCTATACTGGTGGCGAGCTAATCCGCTTGCTGCTAAACCATCCTGAAGTAGAAATTGTCTTTGCCAATTCAGAATCAAACGCAGGCAACTACGTCTATGATGTGCATGAAGGCTTGTTAGGCGACACCGAACTGAAGTTTACATCCGAAATGCCTTTTGACCAAGTGGACGTAGTATATTTCTGCTTCGGACATGGCAAGAGCGAAGCCTTCCTGAAGGAGCATGACATCCCTGCAAACGTGAAGATTATTGACTTGGCACAGGACTTCCGCATCAAAGGCGACCATGATTATGTGTACGGTCTTCCAGAGATTCACAAAGAAGAGACTACTAAGTGTCAGCATCTAGCCAATCCAGGATGTTTTGCCACTTGTATCCAAATAGGACTCTTACCTTTGGCCAAAGCAGGCCTTATCACAAAAGACATCGCAGTCAATGCCATCACAGGTTCGACAGGAGCAGGGCAGAAACCCAGTGCCACCACCCATTTTTCATGGCGCGACGGCAACTTCTCAGTGTACAAGCTCTTTACTCATCAGCATCTGCACGAGATTACCCAAACGCTCAACGAGCTGAAGCCTGCCACTGCACCACGAGTAGCAAACACACTTGTCGAGGGCTACGAAACCGATGAAATCACCATCGATTTCATACCCTACCGTGGCGACTTTGCACGTGGTATTTTCTGCACAGAAGTCGTTACACTTGACAAAGTGCTCAACAAGGAAGACATTGTTTCACTCTACAAGAACTTCTATAAAGACGCTGCTTTTACCCACTACTGCGACAAGGCTCTCGACCTCAAGCAAGTGGTGAACACAAACAAGGGACTCGTACACGTAGAAGTCTTTGGCAAGAAAATCGTTATTACCAGCATGATCGACAACCTTCTCAAAGGTGCAGTCGGTCAAGCTGTACAAAACATGAACATCATGTTCGGCATCGATGAACGTGCCGGACTCAACCTCAAGGCATCGGCCTTCTAATATTATGCAATTATTTGACGTATATCCATTATTCGACATCACCATAGATAAAGGACAAGGCTGTCACGTATGGGACGACAAAGGACAAGAATACCTTGACCTCTACGGAGGGCATGCAGTCATCAGCATCGGACATAGCCATCCACACTATGTCGAAGCCCTCACCCAGCAGCTCGGCAAATTGGGATTCTATAGCAACTCAGTACAAAACCCTCTTCAGAAAGAACTTGCAGAGCGACTCGGGAAAGCCTCTGGCTATGAAGACTACCAATTCTTCCTCATCAACTCTGGAGCCGAGGCTAATGAAAATGCCATGAAACTGGCATCATTCTACAACGGACGCACACGAATCCTTTCTGCAGAGAAAGCTTTTCACGGCCGCACCTCACTTGCCGTAGAAGCAACCAACAATCCCAAGATTATTGCACCCATCAACAACTGTGGACACGTCACTTATCTGCCGCTCAACGACATACAACCATGGCAGGAAGAGATTGAGAAAGGCGATGTCTGCGCTGTTATCATCGAGTGCATACAGGGCGTTGGCGGTATCCGCATCGTCACAAAAGATTTCCTGCAAAGTTTGCGTAAGCTCTGTGACACCCACAACACCATTCTCATCTTTGACGAGATTCAGTGCGGCTACGGACGTTCAGGCAAATTCTTCGCCCACCAACATTTCGGAGTTACTCCAGACCTCATCACTGTTGCAAAAGGCATCTGCAACGGATTCCCAATGGGCGGTGTCCTCATCTCGCCTAAATTTGAGCCTATCTACGGACAACTCGGTACCACTTTTGGTGGCAACCACTTAGGCTGCGCTGGAGCCATCGCCGTGCTCGATGTCATAGAACAAGAAAAATTAGTCGAAAATGCTGCAAAAATAGGCGATTATCTCATCAGCACACTCACTGCAGAGATGCAGGCTGGAAATCTCCCCCACGTCATTGACGTACGCGGCATGGGACTCATGATTGGCATTGAATTAGACATACCATACAAAGAACCACGCACACGCCTCATCAAGGAGCACCACTGCTTCACTGGATGCTCTGGCACCAATGTCATTCGCTTGCTTCCGCCACTATGTATTACCATGGACGAAGCACAGCAGTTCATTGAGAAATTCAAGCAAGTACTAATTTGATTTAAGAGTTAATCGTTTAGGGTTTAGAGTTCAGAGGCATTAGTCTGCAAAGCAAAGCCCTAAACGATTAGCCTTTAAATTATAACCTTAAACAAAGAAACATGAAAAAAACATTCCTTTTCATTGCAGCCGCAGCCCTGTTAAGCTGCTGCGACCAAAAGAAGGCCATGCAGATACCCTCAGAAGACGAGATGGGTGCCTACATCATGGTCTATCACAAAGATGCAGACCACAGTCTTCATATGGCACTCAGCTACGATTCCTACACTTGGACAGCTCTTAATGACGACAAGCCTATCATTGCAGGAGACACTATTGCCATGCAAAAGGGTATCCGTGACCCACATATCTTCCGCGGTCCCGACGGAGGTTTCTACCTCGCCATGACAGACCTCCATATCTTTGCAAACAACAAGAAATATGAAGGAACTTCTATCTATCGTGACACACAATGGGAACGCGACGGAGCATCTTACGGATGGGGCAACAACCGCGGACTCGTCATGATGAAATCCTTTGACCTCATCAACTGGACACGCACTAACCTCAATTTCTCAGAATTGACTTGTCCTACAGGCGTCACCGACATGCACGGCAATCCTATTCCTTGGAGCGAAGTAGGTTGCGTGTGGGCACCTGAAACAGTCTATGACGAAGAAAAAGGACAACTGCTTGTCCACTTCACCACCCGTATGAAGAACGGAACAGAGATGATCTACTACATCTACATGAACGATGACTTCACGCAGATGCTCACAGAGCCTAAACTTCTCTTCGAAGCACCTTACGGAAAGAACAACGTGCCTGCCTACACCGTCATAGACTCTGATATCATCAAGATTGGCGATACTTATCATCTCTTCTACGTTTCACACGAAGGTACAGCTACTGTCAAACACGCCACCTCACAGAAAATCACTGGTCCATACGTTATGGACGACAAGTATGACGATGGAGAGCCACAAGGTCACGAAGCTCCCAACTGCTGGAAGCGTCTCGGTCAAGACACTTGGGTCGTCATGTTCGACAACTATAACCGCCACCCTCACAACTTTGGTTTTGTCGAGACAAATGACTTCCAGACATTCCGCATGATTGGTTATTTCGATGGCGAGAGCAGTCCTATGAAGCGTACTAATTTTGCAGAACAGAAACATGCAGCCGTTGCTCCTCTCACTGTTGAGGAAGCAAAGAAACTGGAAGAATTTTGGAATAACAAGAAATAAACAAGCATCAAGCATCGCCATACACCAACGATGCTTGAAGCTCCATACAAAACCATACCCCTCGGGTATGAAACATCGCACCCCTCGGGTCCGCTTTCACGGACCCGAGGGGTGCGATGTTAATTTTCATTATTTCTATGCTTCCCTATCTCCCTGCAACCATCCGCAAAAAATGCTGATGTATTCGAGAATCAGAATCAAGTTCCGGATGAAAGGATGTAACAAACTGATTGTTCTGCTGAGCAGCAACGATATGCCCGTCTACTTCGGCAAGAACCTGACAATCGGAAGAAAGAATTTTATCAATGTAAGGAGCACGAATAAAAGTCATAGGAAGATGGCCACCCACTCCCTTCACACAACCCTCCGTATGAAAACTGCCAAGCTGGCGACCATAAGCATTACGGCGTACATGTATATTCATTGTGGAGAGATACCCCTCGGAGAGGAGAATCATGCCAGCACAAGTGCCGAAGACGGGAAGTCCATGCAGGATGGCGTCGCGCACCGGTTCAAAAAGGCCGAGTTGGGCAAGCAAACGCATCTGTACCGTGCTTTCGCCACCAGGCAAAATCAGTCCATCTTTGGGCTGCAGCCAATCTGCGAGCTGACGTACCTCAAAAGTTTCCATACCCATTTGCTGCAACCGTTGCTCATGCTCTATGAAAGCCCCTTGCAGGGCAAGAACCGCTATTCTCATTTTCCTCGTTCTGCCATCAGCAGCTCTATTTCCTGTTCATTGATGCCGACCATAGCTTCGCCAAGGTCTTCGCTCAGTGCTGCCAAGAGTTTGGCATCCTGATAGTTCGTAACTGCCTGCACGATAGCAGCGGCGCGTTTCTGCGGGTTGCCGCTCTTGAAGATGCCGCTGCCCACAAACACACCCTCTGCGCCCAACTGCATCATCAGCGCCGCATCGGCTGGAGTGGCAACACCGCCAGCAGCGAAGTTCACCACAGGCAGTTTGCCGTTCTCATGCACAAATCGCACTAATTCATAAGGTGCTTGCAGCTGTTTGGCTGCCTCGAAGAGTTCGTCTTCGTTCATGCTAACCACTCGACGTATCTCGCTCTGCATCTGTCTCATGTGGCTCACAGCCTGCACAACATCACCCGTACCAGGCTCCCCTTTCGTACGAATCATCGTTGCACCTTCAGCTATGCGCCGCAATGCCTCGCCCAAATTCTTCGCGCCACAGACAAAGGGCACATCAAACTTCGTCTTGTCGATATGGTAGATGTTGTCTGCTGGGCTGAGCACCTCACTCTCATCAATGTAGTCAATCTCGATAGCTTGCAAAATCTGCGCCTCGGCTATGTGTCCGATGCGGCATTTAGCCATGACAGGAATGCTGACAGCCTCCTGAATGCCTCGAATCATCTTAGGGTCGCTCATGCGACTCACTCCACCAGCAGCACGAATGTCTGCCGGGATGCGCTCCAGCGCCATCACAGCACAGGCACCTGCCTCCTCTGCAATGCGTGCCTGTTCAGGAGTCGTTACATCCATGATGACACCACCCTTCAGCATCTGAGCCAACTGGCGGTTCAAACTTTGCCTTGCGTTTGAGTTCGTTTCACTCATTCTTGACTCAGCAGAAGCAATTATATCTGCTCCTGCACTCACATTTCTTTCATTTGTCATTGTCGTGTTCCTTTATAATTATTTTTGCCGATATTGAAGAGGCGAAATGCCCTTCTGTTTCTTGAAGAAACGAGAAAGATGCGCCTGGGAGGAGAAACCCAAACGATGAGCTATTTCCTTGAGCGGATAGGTGGTCGTAGTGAGCAAAGAGACTATCTCGGCAGTGATGCGTTCGTCAATGATGCCCTTAGGCGAACGACCCGCAATGCGCCGTGTCACCTGCCCTAGATAGGGGGAACTCACATTGAGTTGCTCAGCATAGAAAGCCACATCGGCATACCGATAATAGAAGCGTTCCACAGCATCGAGAAACTGATTGTACAACTCGCCGCTACGCCCCATTGACTCGACATAACCTACAGGCAAGTCTGCCAACAGTTCATGGGCATGACATATCGCCTCATCAGGTTGCTCGCCCCGATTGAGCAGCACCGCCACCACCGACGAGAGCTGGTTGGCTGTTCCGTGCGGACCTTCCTGCCTCGCCTCCAACACCACCGTACATAGCGGCAGGATGAGACGTTCAATAGCCTCATACACTTGGGGCGAAAGCAGTCGTTCGCCATGCGCAGATTCCTTCACGGGTGCATAGATTACATGCCGAGGTCGGTAATGGCTCAACACCTCAGCTACAGCCTCCACCACATCAATACGCCGAAGCAGTCCCAGCTTCACCACCTGCGGCTGCAAATCGTTGATGATTGCCTCCACCTGCTGACGCACCATCGAGGCTGGAAGGTCGTAAAACTCTTGAATACCCAGCGTATTCTGCACCGTGATAGAAGTGATGGCTGATGCCGCCACCCCTCCTAATTGGGAAATGAAACGGATGTCCGCCTGTACCCCCGAACCGCCTGTTCCGTCGCTTCCTGTAATGGTTAAGATAGCTCTCGTTGGATTCATCTTTTTCATTTATATAAAAATAACTGCTGCAAAGGAACACAAAAAATGCAGCAGTTATTCAAAAAGACTCTGTTTATGATAAAAGAAAATACAGTTTGGACAAATCCACGCTACTTCAGAACATTCTTCCCTTTCTTCAATTTTATAACCTTGCTGACACCATTGGCTTTAAGCACAATGCGACATCTCTTCTGTGCAGCCAACGTGAGCGTCGCGACCTTTCCATCCTTCCACGTCATATCAACCGTAATGCCTCCGCGAGCTCGAATGCCAGACACTGAACCCTCTTTCCAATTCTCAGGAAGAGCAGGCAACAGTTCCACCACAACATTCGGCTTTCCTTTATCTCCAAGAGTGTACTCACTCTGCATCAGCATCTCAATGACACCTGCACATCCTCCAAAATTACCATCAATTTGGAAAGGAGAATGAGCGTCGAGGAGATTCGGATAAGTACCTCCACCACGGTGGTAATCAGGACCTTGATAGCCATCTGGACTGACATAGGAAAGAAGTTTACGATAGATATGATATGCGTTTTTCGCATCATGCAGACGGGCATATAAGTTTACTCGCCAACCTGTACTCCAACCTGTTGACTGGTCGCCCTTTATCTCAAGCGAACGGGATGCGGCACGATAGATTTCTTCTTTTGTATGTACACCATCATCCACATTGTGGCCAGGATAAATTCCAAAAAGGTGACTCTGGTGGCGATGGTAAGGATCCTCATCATCCCAATCATAGAACCACTCTTGCAAATTTCCTCGCTTGCCTATCTTATAAGGCTGCAAACGAGACAGAGCCTCCTCTGCCTGAACGATGAAATCTCGGTCTATACCCAGTTCTTGAGCAGCGTTTCGTGCATCAGTGAGACACTCACGAACCATTGCCAAATCTGCAAAACCTCCGTAACAGGTTCTACCATGGTAACCTTCGGAAGTGATGAAGATATTTTCTGGAGAAGTAGATGGTGCCGTTATCAGATAGTCTGAACCTTCCACACCCATATCCTTAGTGGAAATCAACCATTCCAAACAGAATTCAGCAGCTCCTTTAAGCACTGGATAATACTCTTCCAAGAATTTCTTGTCAAGCGAGAATGTGTAGTGTTCCCAAATGTGTGTGCTCACCCATGCACCACCCATATTCCAGTTTGCCCATGAGGGGTCACCTGTACGAAGGCCCACAGGACAAGTCATTGCCCATATATCAGTATTGTGAGCTAAGCACCATCCTTTGTCAACACCATAGTAGGCTTTGGCTGTCAATTCGCCAGACCCCTGCAGTCCTTTCATGTAAGTGAAAAGCGACTGATGCATCTCTGGCAGAGCAGCAGTTTCAGCAGCCCAATAGTTCTCTTCAAGATTGATATTGCTTGTATAGTTGCACGACCATGGCGGAAGGATATGCTCATTCCAAAGCCCCTGAAGATTAGCTGGAACATTAGGAGTACGCGAACAAGAAATCAGAAGGTAGCGCCCAAATTGGAAATAGAGTGCTTCAAGGTCTGGATTAAAAATATTCTCGTCTCTATATTCAAGCAGCACTACATCTGTAGGACGCTTATCATCTAGCGTCTTTCCCAACGACAGTTTCACTCTGTCGAAAATAGCCTTATAGTCATTCATGTGACGGTTCAACAGATCATTATATGCCCGAGCAGACAAGCTATGCAGACGCTGTTCTGCCAGTTCCTTATATGGACGTCCCTCTCTCACTGGATCTTTGTCATATCCACTGAAAGATGTAGCATTGGTAATATAAATCACAACCTGCTTGCCCCCCGAAATGATGATTCCGTCTCCATCATCTTTCGTCGTATCAGCACTTACCTTCACCGCTGTACGGAAATGCACGCCCCTATTTTCATCGTAAAAAAATTTCTCGTCTGCAGCATAATAGTTAGGCAGCGAAGTGTATGCTGCATAACCATCATTGCGCAGCACACCATCTTTCACGCTAATTCTATGGGGCAACTGACACGTCAAAGAAATGCGGGCCTTAACGCCCTCTGGACTATCTGTTGTTATACGAACAACAATACCCGAATCAGGATAAGTAGCAAAGTACTCCGTGGCATACTGATACTTGCCGCGATGGAATACCGTATGGGCAGTAGCATTGCCTATATCAAGCCTTCGGCGATAATTGCTAACCTCACCTTCCGTATCGAGATAGTGAATCTGCAACTGCCCCAACGGCTGGTAGTTTTGCGAAAAGTGCCCCTGCACATTCTTCTGCAAACGGTCCGCTTCACGATAGTTCCCCTTTTTCAGCGCATCTCGTATGGCAGGGATGTACGTATGAGCCTCAGGTGAAAACAGCTTCATGTTGCAAGGTTCTCCCGTCCACAACGTTATATCATTCAACGAAATGCGATCAACATCAGTACCACCGTACACGACGCCTCCCATCGTGCCATTTCCTATGACTAGCGCCTCTTCAAAGAACTCTGCCGGACGATGGTAGCGCAACGTTTGCGCCACCATCGCTCCGGCAGAGAAAAGCAACCATAAAATTGTATAAAGTATTCTTTTCATTAAAACTTAACTGTTTTCTTCTTGCCATTATACACAACATCGGTCTTGCGCCCGTCAGGAAGAAGCACACGCATTCTCATGTCATTGTCTGGCTCATAATCTCCCTGACGTGCCATCAAGGTCAACGTCTGTTTCTTATCATTCCACATCAACTTGAACGAAGAGCGCTCTCCTTCCTCATAGTCATAGCCGTCACCTTCATCCTGATAAACAATAAACTCAGCATCAGCTCCAGGATAGACTTTGATTTCCCATTGGGCGTCCTCATACAGAGCAGCATACTCTATCTTTTCAGCACACATTGGGATGATGCTTCCTGCTGGAACAAACACAGGAATACGCTCCAACGGCGCATCCACGGCCACCGTCTGTCCTCCTTCATACACCGTATTGTTATAGAAATCAAACCATTTCTTACCTTTTGGCAAATACACATCCCAGCGCTTATCCACTCCTGTCAGCTGTGCAGAATTTCTCTCATAGTACATGGGCTTTGTCACAGGAGCCACCAGCAGGCTCTTGCCCAGCATAAACTCACCCTTCAAATCTAACACATTCTCATCATAAGCATAGTCAAATGCTAATGGACGTGCCATAGTTCCGCCGTTGAAAGTCACATCACCTGCCAACGAATAAGTGTAAGGCAGCAGGCTGTAACGCAAGTGAATATAATCAAGAATTGTCTGATAGAAAGGACTGTCTTCTCCACCGAAACGCCATGGCTCACGAGGCGTGTCCGTTCCGTGGCTGCGCATCATTGGCAAGAAGGTGGCATACTGCAACATTCTCACATATAGTTCACGATAACCTAAGTCTTCGACTCCCTTGTCGTAATCGCCTATATGGAACCAACTCCATCCTTTTTTCACAAAGAAGGCACCCACATCAACTGTCCAGTAAGGACATCCTGTTGACATGAAGTTCAATCCGGCAGGAATCATCTGCTTAAATGCATCCCATGAAGCGTGCGTATCGCCATTCCATACCATTGTTCCATAGCGCTGCTGTCCTGCATAAGAAGAACGGGTCAGGTTCACAACACGCTTGTCATCAGTCGCTGCACGCTGATGTTCATAGATTCCCTTTGAATGATACAGCGAATAAAGCTGGCTACGTTCCTGCCCCAATGCATCTGCCAAACGTTTGGTACACAATTCGTAACGCTCTGCATGGCTATCCCAAGTGTAAGCTGCTCCTCTGTTGCCCCAGTCTGCATCCAGCGGTTCAGAAGAGTCACACCACCAAGCATCAAATCCATTCTTAAAGAACTCATTGTTGGCATATTCCCAATACAAGTCACGTCCCTTTTCAGAAAAAGCATCATAAACATTCGTACCAGGAAGCATCAGCCCTCTCTGCTGGAAGTCCTTCTCCTGAGGCGAGTTAGACATACTTGGCCAGATAGAAATCATCAGTTTCGCGTTCATTCCATGAATTGCATCTGTCAAAGCCTTTTTGTCAGGATAATCACGCTCATTCATCTTCATATGTCCCCAGCTTCCTGGCTCCCAATAGTTCCAGTCCTGTACAATCATATCAATCGGAATATGGTTGTCGCGAAAACGCTTCAACGTACCAATCAGTTCAGCCGAGCTCACATAACGCTCCTTCGACTGCGTATAGCCAAACAGATACAGCGGCATCATCGGCACATCGCCCGTCAGCCAACGATAATTCCTCACCGTCGCATCCATGCAATACCCCTTCATGAAGTAATAGTCGAGTTGAGGGGCAGCCCCAATCTCCACATAGCTGCTGTCATTCACATCATTCAGCACCATGTTGCTTCCTGCATTCAGCAGCAAGCCCCATCCGCCTGTAGAGTTCAGCACAGGCACCATCTCTTTCAGGTTATGCTGACACATATACACTTTCTTGCCACGCAAGTTCATGTAATCCTCCATATATCCACCCAAGCCATACAGCGCCTCATTATCCTTGAAAGACAGATTCAACTTCCATTTCCACGAACTGCTCACCAGTTCACGATTCAAAACATCCATCACCTCCTTGTCGCCATCCGCAGTTTTCACAGTACGCCGTGTGCTCTCGTCAAAAGTTACTTTCTCCACCTTCACGCTCTCTCCTTCATGCGGACGAGTAGCATCCTCGCGCAGCAAAATTTCCCCCTTACGATCAAAATATGAAACTGCACCCGTTTGTTTGTTTATACGTACCATCAGGCTATCCGACCTCATCACAACTTCAGTCTGCGTGTCGGCACGCTTTACCTTCACCTTCATAGGATCACGCTTCACACAAATTTCATTGTCTACATCTACAACTTTGTCCGCTGCCGTATAACGTAAACGCACAATATCATTCTTAACAAACTCCACGCGCATCAGAGCATCACCTACGTTCAGCTCTACACCATTGCCCAAATCTTTCTGGGCACATACTGTCCCAGACCACAACATCAAGGCAGGAACTGTCCATAAAAATTTCCTCATAATTTGACTTTTTTTAATGTGTTTGATGCAAAGATAAACATTCTTACATAAAAAAAGAAAAAAAAACAACTACAACTGCAAATTATTATCAAAAGCACAAACATTTGTAACACACAGAGAAAATATGAAAGAGAAAAAAAGTGATGTCGACAGAAAAAACATTAAATTTGCAAAAAGAATTCATGTTGCCGGTACTGCCAATCTAAACATTCAAATCTCAAAAGTCATGAAATTACTCTGGATAGACCTCAACTGCTCATTCTCACACAGCTCTTTAGCTTTGCCAGCTCTCCATGCCCAAGTAATGGATAACAGCCAAGTGGAATGGGCTGTTGTCCATAGCACCAACGGTGAGCCAACCGGAATAGCCGTCAATGCTATCTACAACCATCGTCCCGACGTGATTGCAGCTACCGCATGGCTGTTCACCCACGAGCAACTGATGCATATCATCAAGCGCATCAAAGCCCTCCTGCCTCATGCCACTGTCATACTGGGAGGACCAGAGTTTCTTGGAGAAAACGAGACGTTCCTACGGCAAAACCCAGAAGTAAACGCTGTACTCCGCGGAGAAGGAGAAGAAAGCTTTGCGGAATGGATTAAGATATGGGACAAAACAGAACATTGGAACACAATTCCAGGTTTATGCCATATCGCCAACGGCAGATACCATGATGGAGGAATCGCACGAGTCCTGCACTTTGACAAACTTCTTCCACCCGAAGCCAGCAGTCTTTTCTGTTGGGACAAGCCTTTTGTACAGATAGAAACTACACGCGGATGCTTCAACACCTGCGCATTCTGTGTCAGCGGTGCAGCTGAACCGATACGTCAAATTCCTATAGAAGCCATACGGGAAAGACTCCAGAACATCCGAAAGCACGGCATCCGCGATGTTCGTGTCCTCGACCGCACTTTCAACCATCACCCGCAGCAAGCCATCGCCATGCTGCAGCTCTTCGCCGAGTTCCATCCCTATCTTCGATTCCATCTGGAGATACATCCAGCCCTGCTGCCGCCAAACGTGCGAGAAATGCTGGCGACACTTCCTACAGGACTGCTGCATCTAGAAGCAGGAATGCAGAGTCTGCGGCAAGAAGTACTGGACAGGAGCCAACGAAAAGGAACACTGGCACAAGGATTAGACGGACTACAATATTTATGTTCATTGCCCAATCTAATTACTCATGCCGATCTTATCGCAGGACTTCCTAGCTACACATTGGCGCAAATCTACCAAGACATACAAACACTGGCAACCTGCCATACAGGAGAAATTCAACTGGAATCCTTAAAGTTGCTGCCAGGCACTGCTATGCGCAGCAACGCTGCAAAACTGGGCATCCGCTACTCCCCTCTGCCACCCTACGAAGTGCTGGAAACGGATGCCATCAGCAACGAACAGCTCCAGGAGGCACGACGCCTGTCCCGCCTGCTCGATGCCTACTACAACACCGAAACATGGCAAATGCCAATAAGACAACTCATCATTCACGAAGAAGATTTTCTGCATAGATTCCTCCACTACCTAACAACCCACAACCATATCGAGCAGCCCATGAGCCTAGAACATCGCGGCGAACTGCTCTATCTCTTCTGCTGCGAATATTATCCAAACTACACCGCTCATGCCACCATAGCGTGGATAGAAGCAGGGATGTCATTGAAGAAACGCCCTGCAGAGCACATCCTCACGGGACACCTGCAACCACCCAACGAATGGACTGTCATCTATGGAGAATATACCGACCAGCTGCGACTCTGCCTTTTGCCCACAGGACCTGACGGAGAAGGTTACTGGTTCGGATATAGTAACGCCGACCGGCGCAAACCGCCCGTATTCAAGGCGGAAAAAAGAAAAACAACATAAAAAGCCCCATGTTTGGCAAAAACTTCTTACATTTGTACATTATTATCAAACACTAACATCCAAATACCAACCAACACTATGATGAAAAGAAATCTTTTTTTTATCCTGCTGCTGTGCTTCATCACTGCTCAAGCACAAACCGCAAGAAAATTCAC
>JAEIGA010007052.1_pt1 | contig 17095 bp, 7 predicted proteins | sample 9270691 | NCBI WGS metagenome assembly JAEIGA01 (sample SAMN17057246, study PRJNA624740) | gut metagenome | biome: biome; isolation source: fecal sample | host: Bos grunniens | place: China: Xizang | collected 2019
CGTTGGCTTTGCGCTGCACGGACACCCTCAATTTGCCTGGCTTGGGAGTGACTATGATCTCAAGCACATTGCCAGAAGGTGACTTAACCCATTCATAGTGCCATTCATCGTTGTTTATAATGGCCCAATTACCGCTTACCTTTGGTTGTATCTTGAAACGATATGCCTGACCAGCACGAAGCACTCCATTAAGAGGGACATCAACAACCGTCACAACCTCCTTCTGATATAGATCGGGGAGCGACGTAACACTGCCGTTGCGAACAGCTATGCCGATTTCCTAATGGGGAAAGCTAATAAATATTCATCATTTCAGCAATGACAATTGGGAAACCCGATTGGGTTTCCCAATTGTCATTTTAAGTACTTTTATATCTGCTATTCATCGATGGGTTTAAGATACCAATTTTCTCTATCGCGCAATTTTTGTTGAAGGTTTATATCAGGAGTCAAAGGATTTGTACGTCGTGCGACACGTGAGGCTAAGTAGTCAGCACCCCGTCTGTAAGCAAAGCGCATAAGGTCATAATAACGAAATCCCTCGAAAGCACAGTCAAGAGCTAGTTCATCGCAGATTAAATCCTCAACATATTCGATCTTTTCGTCTGTAGATAGTTCGCGCGGTAGTGTGTAGAAGATAGTGTCCATTTCAATATTACCACATCCTCTCGCATGGATTCCAATCTGATTCTTATTATTTCCAAAGTCATAGAATGTATGGTTTGAGAGTATTAGTTCCGAGAACTCTTTCTGATTATACATTAGCATATTTCCCCTGCTGAGTCCATACTTGAGCATACAGAACGCAGTTTCGGGATATCCAGCACAACATATAGCCTCAGCTAACCGTAGATATATATGATTGGAGCGGTAAGTACAGATATGGGGGTACCGAGCAGGAAACTTATCAATACTTATCACATATTGACTTTCCTGTTCCTGCGGTTTGTAGATGCGGAGATCTCCACGAGCATAGCTCGGTTCTCCAGACACGTGTATATAATGGAGCAATTCGGGTTGTGTCTTGGAGCCATAAATGGAGTCATCGGCTATTAATTGGTATCTTGAGGGTATAAGGTCAGGGTCATCATCCACCTCATCAGTTACACCTACATAGCAATAGAATTGACTATCGGCAATATCTCTCAAAGCCTCGCTACCTTGTAGCTTTCCCATTATTTGCGACAAATTAGAAGTGATTCCATAATTGCCATGATTGGCCATAGGGATAATACTGATACGTTCGGTATCCCAATTGCGTTCACTGGTATACAACTGATTCCAGTTCAATATTGTGTTAACAAACTCGGTATCGGCATAGCTATTTGTATATTGAGGCAACACGCTATATTGTTCCTCTACGAGATAATCATGATAATATTGCGCAGCTTTTATATACTCCTCCTGCTGTCCTCTAATGGATGCCCTCCAAAGGTGCATATCGGCCAATAATAGGGGGATTGGGAGGAAAAATTTACTACTATTAATAGTATAGTTCTGTCCATAAGTAAAGTTTCCATACGATGGATACCCCACGTTTAGATGACTCTCCAACTCAGGAATGAAGAGGTCGCACAATTCGTCAAGGCTTTTGAGGTTTGAAGGATTATTAGCGACTTCCTCAATGTCGCTGAACGATAAGAGTGGAGTTGTATAATATGGTATTCTCTGATAGTTCAGAGCCAACTGCAGATAGCTCCAACACCGTATAGCACTCACCGCAGCACGTTCACGGGCAAATATATTTTCGCCTTCGCGGTACATGTCAGCCGGAGCTTTGTGCAAGTAGTAGTTACAGTTGTTAATAACTGCATAAAGCTCACGATAGGGATTATACTTCGTTGGTATATTTGTCTCAAAATTGCTGAGTATGGTAATTTCTTCGTCGACAATATCGGGCCTCAACTGCACCAGATCTCCCCGAACTTCACCCAAGACAACCATTTGATCGGCAACTTTCTGAACATGAGCCAATATTCCCAGTACACTGAACACCGTATCCGAAGGATTATCAATTTGGTGGTCGTCAGTGAAAGCGACATCTATGGTTTCCACTTCGCATGAAGCGAACAGGAACAATATAGTAAAGACACTCAGTAACAACTTTTTCATAGAGTACTATATAAAAGATTCTTACAAATTAAATTTAATTCCAACAGAGAGGCTTCTCCCTTGCCCAAGAAGTCCTCCATCAACACCTTGGTAGAGAGCATTGCGTGAGTTGCTTACTTCAGGATCTGTACCGAGATATCTCGTAAAGGTAAGTATGTTGTCAGCCGACGCCCATATTGTAACACCTTGCATAAATGAAAGGGAGAGTGGCTGATAATAACTTACTGACACTCTTTTGAGCTTCAAGTAGCTTCCATCTTCAATCCATCGGTCTGTGAATCCATATCCAATTGTTTTATTAGCAGAATTGGCACGTGGCACATCGGTCTGTTGTCCTTCGCGAACCCATCTGCGCAACATGGCTGTCGTTTGGTTATAATAGTTTCCTCCCTGTTCGAGTATTCGCCTTGCATAATTGTATATATCCCCCCCGATGTTATAAGTAAATGCAGCATCAAATGTGAATCCTCTCCAAGCGAGTGTTGTTCCAAATGAGCCGAAGAGGTCTGGGTTGGGGTTACCGATTATTTGTCTGTCCTTAGCATCGATGACATGGTCATTGTTGGTATCGATATATATTGGATCACCTGCTTGCAGCTGGTATCCTCTTTCTGAGCCCATTTTGAGGGCAGCTTCTTGAGCTGCTTCTGTGGTAGCAAAGATTCCGTTTGTTGGGTATCCGTAAAATACTGCTATCGGATTGTCTACCGCAGTCAGTAACTGTCCTTCCATGTAATCAGTCGTGAAGCTCTTGTTGCCGTCGGGCAGTGTAGTAAGCCTATTGACATATCTGTTTGCTGCCCCATATATATCCCAAGAGAAGTTGCGATTGCTCAGCAATCTGATGTCTGAATGCAAACTATAACAGATATTCTCCAACTTTCCCTCATTACATAGGTAGCGGTTGAGTCCGCTGATACCATTAAGAGATTTCCATACCAGTAGGTTATCCGTATAACTCTTGATGACCTTGAAGCCTATTCCCCATCTATCTTCAAAGGCACGCATCTGAGCACCTATGTGTAATCGTGTGGTGGTTTCCCAACGTAGTTTGTCATTTCCTATATGACTGAGGCTGATACCTGCCGTTCCATTAATAAATGGAGTAGTAGAAAAGAAACTTCGAGATGCATGGGGAGGCATGCCATCATTGCCACTTTGGTCTATACCTGCCGTGACTGACAACTGACTGATAGCCCTGACTTGGCGGAAGAAAGGTTCGGCAGACACATTCCATTGTGCTTGTAATGATGGGAACAATGCCCACACATAGTTTCCTAATGAGATTCCTCCTTGTGCATTGCGTCCATAGCGCGTAGAGGTCTCTCCTGTTAACGATGCTGTAAGGTTATATCTGTCGATATAGCCATACTCTGCATACAAATACAATGCTGCCGACTTCCATTGTTCGTAACACCCCTCGACTACCCTATTATCCATCGAGGATGTAATATTTGGCATCTTGTCACTAACCGTATTGCTTGCTGATATACCATCGTTGTTGTAGATATCGCTCATATAACGTAGCCCTCCTATAGCCTTCACACGATGCCGGTTATATCTTGCATTCCAGATCAATCGGGTATCACTCATCAGTGAGGTTTGCTTTGAAGAGTAGGCTTGAGATTGATTGGCAATGTTGGCGCCTGTTCCGTTTGCTATGGTAGGAACTCCCTCATCAGGCATAAAATAGCGTTCAGTAACATTGTTAAGCACATAACCTATCTGCTCGCTCAAGGTGAATTGCTTGCTCAACCTCCACTCAGGTCGTATGTTCATAAAGAACAGGTTGTATGACAAGGAGTTCTTATTACTAGCATCCCCACCCTCGATTATGGCTAGAGGATTACTGATTCCGAACACATCATAGTCTGCAAGAGAAGCTGTAAAATCACCATTCTTGTCCGCCATATGACTGTTTAGCAATGGCGATTTAATGAGTGCCAACGCTGAAGGAGCAAAATTATTGTCACTCTGTATTCCATCATCGCGAAGATTCCGTCCCGTGTTGCTGTATGCCACATCAAGCCGCACGATCAAGGGTTCTATAATCTTGACATCTGTATTAAAACGTAACGACAAACGATCAAAGTCATTGCCCTTAAGTGTACTCTCAGCATTACTATAGTTTATCCCGAGATTATATTTTGCAATTTCATCACCTCCCTGTACATTGATGCCGTAATATTGGGTTAATGCCTCTTGGTATACAGCCTTACTCCAATCGGTATCGTTATGATACATCGCATAGAGTTGTTTGTCTGCAGTCTGGCTATTAAGGAACTCTGGTGTGGTGGTGGTATTACCCAATATGTCAGCTGCATAGCTTCGATACTGCATGGAATTCATCATTTCCGGCAAACGTGGCATCCATTCCACACCGCCACGAAGGTTCACATCAATACGTGTGGCCATAGACTTGGAACGTTTTGTTTCTATAAGAATGACACCGGCACTTCCTTTGGCTCCATATAATGCAGTGGCATCATGTATGATACTCACCTTCTCTATATCGTCTGGGCTTATGGCACTTAGCACATTATTTAGATATCCTTGATGTAGCAAACTACGTTCTGTCTGCTGATCTAGGATTACTCCATCGACAACAACCAATGGTGTTACACTACTGTTAAGCGAGTGCCATCCACCCAGCATAAGCATAGTACCTTGAGCAGGATTAGCGCTTCCCTTTATCACTCTCAGCCCGTCGGTTTGCTCCGTGAACAAATTGTCTTCTATGGTAAGTGCTGTAGATGTTGCAGATAGGAGTATGGTAGGGTGCATTCGCACATGAATGACTGTACCGGCAGTGGGTAAGTGAAGAGTTATGGTTTTATGGTCAGTCGCCCTTATCTCCAAGGTTCCGATGTGTGATGGTAAGGTTATTTCAAATTCGCCTTTCTCATCACTCATTGAACTATATCTGGCATCACTCTCAGCAGTGACTATAGCTCCTACGATAGGTAAACCCGTAGCATGGCTCACTATAGAACCCTTCCATACAGAATCTTGCGATATAGCAGGGTGTGTAGCCCAAAGTAATGTTGCTAATAATAGGGATATATATCTCATAGTGTTCTGTGTTATCGATTAGTATTTCCGAGGGCGTAGCACAATGCAGTCAATATACAGATCTCGACTCAGTGTACTCTCGTTTCGTTTCACTACCCCTGTTATTTTAAGTGTCAGTTTTGAGTCGGTCAGTTTTTCCCTATTGGGATAGTAGTCACAAAACTCGAAGTCATGTCCTTCCCGTACCCAAACAGTATCTATTTTCGTTCCATCAATATCGAGACCCGCGTTCTTATACACTTCCCCAACATGGTCATCGCGTAATTCGACATCTACTCTTCCTCCTTTCTGTTCTATTACGGATGAATATCCATTTTTAGTCAGATTCATAGGAACAAAGACAATACCTATATCATATTTACAAGAAAGAACATCAGGTAATACGTAAGTTACTGTCGGTTTTAGCAGAGGAGATGTCGCTACTAACTTTATATAGCGGTTTTTACTCAACTCATTTTTTCCTGTTACCACAAATACGTTGGTTGCATCGCAGTTGCTGGGTTCTTTGGTCATGTATGTTTCTGCCTCACCTTCGATAACGATATCCTGAACAAAAGTTTCGTAGGGATCTATATTAAGGGCTTCGGCTTTTAATATGGTTCCATTGCTGCATTCTACCGTGTCGTTGATGAACGCTTCGTAAGGAAGTTCCTCTTCGCTGTCGATTCTGCGAACTAAATAGTCAGCAATGCGACGTTTAGCCACAGAGTCCCCCATATGCATATATATACCTTCGGGATAATGATAGAAAGCTTTGAATTCCTCTACAACTTCATTCCACGCATTGTTAGTGGGAGCAGTCATAATATATGATGTGTTTTCAGCATTGAGATACCCTATTTTTGACCACAGTTCATTGGTAGTGACGAATACTGAGTCACTATACACCTTCTCTCCTCCCACAATACCTCCTAGGGTACTTGCATTAGAGTCAAACACCTGACGATTAAACCCATACAAGTAATCACATAGTAGTTGTAGGTCTGCATCTTGACGCAAATAGGTCCATATATTATTGTTGAATCTGACCTGTTGCTGTGTGATATGCAGCAGTCCATTACTACATTCTATATTCGGTTCTTCAATGTGTACACCATTGAAAGTTGTATGTAAACCATCTCCGATAATCTTCATTAACTTCCCGTTAAGTGTCTTTATCGAATCCTTCTTGGCAGGCGATACAGAGATGAGAGAACGAGCTATGTGGTTTTCGATAACCTGTGTTGTTATTTCCTCTTCAGACATCACGCCACCCGTAATAAACGACGTGTCTATTTCTCCTTTGGGGGCCCATACGGTGAATCGCTGATTGCTACTGAGCAGTTTGTCATATCCTCTCGACTGCAATAACATGGCAAAATCACTCAAATCTTCGTTTGTGGAAATTTCTTCCCACAACGTTAATGCGGATTGAGCAGGAGGAGCATAATGTTCTTCCCAACTATCTGTGCATGATACTGTTGCTGCGGCAACAATCATTCCCAATATGATATATCTCTTCTTCATACAATACCTTTTAATTCACACTTCATTGAATCCATATCTTTTCCAAAAGAGAAATAATATTCCATCTTTTCCTCAATATCTGTCTTCTGGTATGGCTCCGTTATAGATACTACGTGGACAAACTTCAATAAAGTCAAGATTGAGCAGTCTTCCAGTACGTTCATCGACCTTCCTAAAGCGCAGATAGAATGGTCTTCCATCAAGCTGTTGGGTGGTAATAATGCGCCGCATATACCACCAGTCGTTGGTCATACATGATTTTTGGGTTACGCGATCATTCTCCACACGGTACATTGCGGCGGGCCCCTTCATATAGCCAAGATTACGCATAGCCCTATCATTCTCGGTAATTGTGACAAGTCCACCCACATTAGCAGATGCATCTAATGTGATATCATCGAAAAGGTTGATATCTTGTATCATCCCCACCTTAGGATCCATACCCGTTAGGTTCATGTCTAGAGGAATGCCCACAGGCGTCATTAATTGCTTGTCGTAGCCAAAATATATTTGCGAGATACTCATTAGAGCATTGCAACAATAGCCTAGACGTATCTCATATTGTCCTGCAGGAACAGCTGGGAATCGAATGGTTACATCATACTCACCATCAAAGTTAAGGTTGTCTGTCTGATGCGCTGCGAGATCCTTATGTGTTCCGTTACCTGCGCTCTTACCTGCCGGCCATCGATTGTACTTACATTCACTATTATCATCATAATCCAATCCGTCAAAATAGCCCGTAGGGAAGTACCACCAAAGCATCTCATCATCCTTGTCGAGTCTGATATCATTATTTGTCAACTCCTTTAATAGCGAGCCTGTGTCAATACGGATGCGCGTGTTCTTAAACATACTGACCACCTCTGCATCAAACTTTAGTATACCATTAATAAACTGAAAGTTACCATTAATTGTAGACTCGCCCCCCATGCTCATTACCTCTACTCCCTCAACGATATTGTTAGCTCGCATAAAACGGTTTAGATAAACTGCATTACCCTTCCCCGATACAGTCTGTAGACGTAGTAGATTCCCTTCCAAGGTTTCATAGTATTCAGTGTAGTCGCCACCCTCATTGACGCTCCAATCCCGAGTTGCATTTACCAGGTTATTGTATCCTACATTTCTATCGAGAATATGATAGGCAAGATATCTGTTAAGCGGGTTTTTGCGATGCACGGGATTGTCATCGTATAAGCCTGCATCGTCGGGATACACCTCGTCCATTATAGCTTTGGCGTAGTTAGCAAGCGATACAACATCACTTTCGATATCTCCCGTATAGATCGGTTTATTGGCATTATATGGGTCTGTGATTGTTGCGTACACCTCGTCTTTTTCTACAAACACGGTGTAACCCAGACGTCTCGATGCGGGAACCTTCTCTCCCGTTCCTGTGTACTTGGCCGCATATTGCAGTAGTTTTTGTTCCATATCTTCACTCTCGTCTTTTTCTCTGAGCATCAAATCTGTCAACTGTGTTTCTTGCAGAGCTGCCATAAATAAAGTGAAACCCAAATCCTCACATCGGGATTTCATATAATCTGGCAGCACATAGCTTGATTGCTCCAACACATGGTCAATGGTGTGGACTACGCCATTGGTAACGGTGTCATTGGCCGAGATAATACGTGACTTTGTATTGAGAAGGTATACAGAGGTTGAATCTCCACGTACAGGGTCATATTCTTGTGTGATCATTACTTGTATTTTCCTTTCATACATGTTAGCACGGGGCAAATATCCAGTTTGCATATCGTGGGTGAGCAGTTCCTCACCGATGATATGACTTTTAGCTATAGCTATAACCGTACTATCAGGGAGTGAGGCGAGCTCCATACCTGGATGATTTTCTGCGATATATAATTCTATGGCATTGTTGGTAGGTGCCAGACAGGTATACTTTCCGTAAGCAGTCATCAGACCTTTTATGCCAGCACGTGACAATATCTGATTAAATGCAGCAAACTGTTCGTTTTCATCTAGGAAATCTCCTATGGTCTGCTGCTGACTCACATAAAAGCTATCACCCTCGACACCATCATCATAGCATCCTATCATTAACCAGGTGATTGTTATGGCTAATATCCACTTTATATTCTTGGTGCTCATATTCGCTCTAATATTTCTTGTTAATATTGGTAGGCGGGATTTTGGTCAGCCTCTAATAGAGGATTGACATCAATTTCAGGTTGGTAGAAGGGCAAATACAGATTGTCCACGCTTGCCAATCGTGTGATGGCATCCCGTCCTCCCGTCTGGTATTTACGAAGCAGATACGTATTGCGCAGGGTCGACATCATTTTGGTAGGTTCATCTGCATGCCGTACCATACGCATAAGGTCGTACCATCTCTTTCCTTCAAACATCAGCTCTCGCTGTCTCTCATCGAGTACCAATCGTTTAATATCGTCAGGTTTTGTTTGCAATTTACTTGTACCCCCACAAGCACGCTCATTGACTGCTTTGACGAGCCGGAATGCCTCCTCCAAATTCTCCTCACCTCCTATATAAGCTAATGCTTCAGCTCGCATAAGCATTACATCGGTAAGACGGTATACAATCCAGTTTGCAGCTTTCCCACTCATTTGGATTTGCTCATTGACATCTTTTGCAGCTCTATATTTCAGAATAGAGTAGCTATTCGAGACCGTATATCCGTCATAGTTTACATAGTCAATAAGACGCCCGTCATTGAGATCCTCGAATAGTGACCCAACTTGTCTATCAATGATGTAATTAGCAGCTGAGAGCATACCCCCCGTAAGGGTACGCGTTGATCCATATAGCGAAGTTACTCCACTATTATCTCTTATGTCAAAGTCATATTGTAGCTCGAAAAGGCTTTCAAAGCTATTGCCTGTGACAAAAATCTGTTGGTTTGCATAGTGCAAGATAGTGCCGTCAATAAGAGGATACCCCTCGTATAGATTCAATGTTCCATTGGCGTAGTATAAGTCGTTCTCACCTTGAGATACTTGCTGTTGTTGTAGGGCATATTCGGTCTGCTTAGCAGCAATCACCTCTGCTGCATATTCTGCACATCGTGCATAGTCCCCCTTCCACAGGTAGACGTCGGCCAATATAGCTTTCACACTGAGTTTATTAAGTCTTCCTTTGCGCTCCGCAGGAGTATCAAAATAGCGTTCTCCCCAAATGTACTCCTTGGCCCATTCCAGGTCTTCGATGATTTGTGCTAAAACCTCCTCTTCGCTTGAGGCTGCAACTTTAAAATCTTCGTCGTCACCGATAGTAGCATTCGTTACAAGTGGTACTTTCTTAAATGTACGTATTAGGTAAAAGTAGCATAAAGCTCTAATACTTCGTACTTCGGCATTGTAGCTCTGCAATTCCTCTTCTGTGAAGTTGCCATCTTTCTCTTGCGCACTAGGGGCATAATATAGTACGGTATTACATAGGTTGATGACATTATATATTGAGGCCCATGAGCACCAGGTGTTTTGCGAGGTGATGTTATTGACGTAATAGTTGTAGTCATTCTCACTATTTTGCAGTGCTGCATTGTCTGTTGTATTGTCTGCCCTCATCTCACCCCAAGCTATGACACGTTTTGAGAAGTTGGCATCTTGCATTGCATAGTAACAGGATGCAATGCAGCTCTCCACTTCACTCTTCTTTTCCCAATAATTTTCCACACTAACAGCATTGAGTGGCTTCAGGGTCAAGAAGTCAGCCAAAAAATCGTTACATGAGACCAATAGCATTGTCAAGGCTATTGCTGCTATTATATTCTTTTTCATAACGCATCAGAAATTTATGGTGGCACCTAAGGTGAATGATTTAGCTCTTGGAGTGGCAGCATTGTCCATTGTGACTCCCATACCTCCATAGCCAACTTCCGGGTCCACCCCACTATAACGTGTGAGCAGGAACAGATTATCAGCACTAGCAAATAGTGCTATTCTACTCATTCCTAACCGCTTGCAGAAATCCCTATCTACTTCATATGATATCTGTAGATTGTTGAGGCGTATGAATGAAGCATCCTCCACATAGCGATCCGACCCTAACCAATTGTATCCTTTTGCATAGAGTGCCCTGGGCACGATATGTGCTCCATCGGCGCCGTCTCCTTCCTTACGCCAGCGATAGTTGACTGTGGTTGTCTGATTATTGGTTCCATACATATTCTCAGCCAACATACGAGCCTTGTTGACAACCTTGTTTCCATATCGGTAGTTAAACATAGCTTTGAGGGTCCAAGCCTTGTAGTAGAGGTTGAATCCGAAGCCACCAGTCAGTTTGGGCAACGATGAGCCCAAGTATACCAAATCCAATTCGTTGATATTGCCATCATGGTTGATATCCTCATAAATGGCATCTCCACCTGTAAAGGCATATTTGGTATTGTCGTAGTCATAGTATAGCTGCATGGGCTTGTTATCGGCACCATAGATTACGTTACCATCCTTATCGCGTGCTACAGGGCACGATGCACCTTCTGCTATAGCTTTATCATAATGATCGTAACTATAGGCATATACACCCTTGTAGCGGAGTCCGTAGATGGCACCGAAGGGATTGTTGAGTTGCACACGGGTTACATAATTCCCATTGGTCGGAAGTTTTACACCCGTACCATTGATAGCATTGAGACGTATCTCATCCATCTCCGTGATCGTATTACGGTTATTGGCAAAGTTTAGATATGTTGATGCTTGTAACTTTCCTACTAGTTTGAAACGGTTGACATTAAGATTGATTTCGTAACCTTGGTTTTTCATCTTTCCGTTATTCTCATAGTTCAGTGTCGCAAATCCACTAGTTGTCGGTATTGAAGGATTTTTTGTTAGCAAATCGCTCTTGTACTGTGCATATAGATTTACTGATGCAGTCAACAGATTATCCATCAAGCCTAAATCAACACCAGTGTTCCAAGAATTCTGCTTTTCCCATCGGAGGTCCGTTAGTCGTATGTTCGCGGGGCGCATACCTGGTGTGTTGATGTATTTACCATCAGATTGGTATATGGAGTAGTGCAGGTCATTGGAACCAGGTTGCGTACCAGTGATACCCCATCCTGCGCGTACAGAAAGCATAGACATCCATTCGCGTGTACTCTCCATAAACGCTTCGTCGATTACGTTCCAACGTCCCGATGCTGCATAAAAGTATCCCCAACGATGCGAGGGTCCGAAACGAGTACTGCCGTCTGCACGCATCGACCAGTCAAGTGAGTACTTGGATTTGTATGAGTAATGTGCCTGCAGCACCCAATTGGCACTACGCCATTGCCCAGAGCCGGTAGTGGTAGTACTCAAATGCCCGCCTGTAGCAGCCATTGTAATGTTAGCTCCAGGGAGCATATAGCTACTCAACGACTGACTGTTGGAGTTACCAGTTACAACTTGTCCTTGAAGCATAGTACGTATTGAATGGTCCTTATTGGATAGTGCTGGAATAAATGTAAGACGATGCGTTGTTGTAAATCCGAAACTCTTATTAAAACTTGAAGAAGCTGAATTTACTGCCCCTTGTGTTTCTGTCCATTTCACACTTTTCAGCTCGAAGGGATAGTAACTATCATTATATCCGTTGAGTATGGATAATGCCACACTACCGGTATAGTTGAGTTGTGTTTTCTCTTCGTCTACTCCCAACAATTTATAGTTGATGTCAAACGTAGGAGCGACATTGTATGAGCGGTTTCTTTTTTGCGCTAACCAAGCCGATGCGACGGGGTTTACCAGTGAACGTTGTGCCGAGAGTTCATCCTTGTCTCCAGAGTACGCTTCGACAAACTCGTCCATACGGAAGTAGGTCCCTAGACTATTTCCCAAGGCATCCTCATCGTAGATGGCCATATTGGGCATCTTTATGATGGCTATACTCAATAGTCCGTCGCTATTCTGTTCGTTATCAGTGTAAGTGAGAGCAAACGAGCTACTGATCCGGATGCGATCATTCACAAAATAGTCGAGTGCCATACGTGTGGAGAAGCGGTCAAGTTGTTGGGCTATGATACTTCCCTCTTGATGATCGTAACCAGCCGATATACGGTAATTGGCCTTCTCTCCACCACCAGATATGGATAAGTGGTGGCTCTGAAACAGACCGAATTGTTTCACTGCATCCTGCCAATCGGTATTATTGTTATACTGTTCGTATTGAGGGAAATTTTGATTGTAACTGAGTTCTTCTAAGCGTTCCGGGTTTTGAGTAGCATTGAAGAACTCCTCTTTCATCAGCATGGTATATTGGTCGCCATTGAGCATTTCGTATCCTTCTGGCTGATATGTTCCACGCAGACGTAATGCATAGCTGACACGGGGTTTTCCACTTGTTCCTCGTTTGGTGACGATACTGATGACACCATTACTACCTTGGCTACCCCATATTGCCGTTGCTGCAGCATCTTTCAGAACTGTAATGCTAGCGATATCCTCAACATTGATACTTAACAGTTCTGCGAATTTATCTTCAGTAATGCTACTATAATCAACACCGCTATTGGCATCCGTCTCAAAAATATTGCCATCAACAACGATGAGCGGCTCAGAACTGGAAAAAATGGATGATACACCACGTAGACGCATACTGGTACCACTTCCCAGGTTACCACTGTTGCTTACTATGTCCAGTCCTGCAATTTGCCCTTGCAACGCCTCATCGACAGAGGTAAACGACAAACCCTCCAGCTTACTCATGCTCATGGTTTGTTGTGAAAAAGACTGTTCGCGTTCTGGGATATCCAATCCGCCAGTAGCAACACGTGTTGCTGCTGTCACGACCACCTCCTCTATTAGATTCTCACTCTCTAAAAAGATGTCAAACAGGCGCCTTTCTCCGATGGAAAGGAGTTGGGTCTTGCATCCGACATAGCTGAATTTCACTTTATTCTTAGTACTACGTACTTTCATTGCGAAATTTCCATTCATATCAGTTACAGCCGACTCTATGATACGTTGTCCGTCATCGATTTCTACCACATGTGCTCCGAACACAGGGCCAAAATCATCAGTCACTGTTCCACTAATGGTGACACTATTGCTTTGTGCCTGTAGAGTCAAAGGCAGTATGCAACAAAGGAAAGTGATCAGTTTATATATGGTATTACTTTTCATAATGCTTGTATTTGATAGTCTTTCTTGCGGAGGGGCCTCGTCGTTATTCCCTATCAATGCATAGGCACTCCTCATCGTAGAAGAGGGGTTCGCTGATGCGGTGTACTACGGCATAACTTGATGTACTGATGAGATTAGAATAACTTTCTCCATCAAATGTGTATTCGCGTACGGGCTGATTATAGTACACGGATTGGCCCTCTGCCTTTACCACGGCAGGCTCAGTCCATGAGGGGATATAATTACTGGTAATCGTGATATCGTTGGGGGTACTGTTCACTTGCACACTATAGCTCAATCCCTCTTTTGTACCTTCGAGCACGTAGGCTGCCGTTTCATAGGCACCTTTGGCGATGTCTCCTCCTATGTATATACTGCGGTCCTGTAGATGATACTTGATGAAGTTAAGTAGGCGCATGGTATAGTCGTGTTTCATCTGTGCGATATCGACATCCTCTCGTCCGGCATACTTCTCTGTCAAGGCATTGATATCACTCCAACGAGGCAATCCATGAGCATAGGCTTTCGCCATAGCAGCGTTGTCGGGGACATATACGGTATATTGGTATGAGTTGAAAGTCTTTACAGTGGAATTGTCTCTATTCATGGAGTAGGTCTTACTGCTCGAACGTTTCATGATGGAATAGAGATTGCGTTCTGAAACTGTCCACTCGGGGTTGCCCAACAACAACTCATAGAATTCGCTATACTCTTCATTGCTCTCAAGCAGCATCTGCAGTGACTGCATGGTAGGCTGTATCATACGATCTGCCACAAGATAGTATCCGTTGTCTTTCTCTACCCGCTCCTTGATGGTAACGTAGGTTTCTGACACTTGGTCTTTTATTTTCAGGCCAGTACCTTCGTCAACAATTTCAATAACTCCATTATCCTTGGTAATCAAATAGGGAGTCTGAGGGCTCACAACGTTAGTCCCATAGATATCGCGTGGGACGATGGTAAAATTGAGTAGCTCAGTGAGACGGTTGCGCACAGCAGCGTGGGCAATACCTTCCGAAGAGGTAAGAGGTCTCATGTTCTTTTTTGTGAAAGCAGCGTCACCTTCAGCTGTTTTATCATAGCTGTAGGTATATGCGTCGACAGACTGTTGTACTTCGTTGTATACAAATTCAAACCATCGAGGATCATCTGTATTGTAGGTTACTGGATCGATATAGCGACTCAGCGCTTCGTCGGTAAGGAGAATGTAGTTGTAATAGCTCACCATCGAAAGCAGGTAAGGTTTGAATTCGAGGTTGCGTATAGCCCAGTCCATAATCTTCATGTTGTCCTCAACTAAGGTAGGAGCTATCACAGAGCGGAACGATGATGGAGCATAAACCCTATTCATCACGTACAGCGCACCATTGCAGCAAGTCGCTGTGGCATGGGGCACGATTGCGTCGGTAGTAAGTCCTATGGGGTCCTTTGCATCATCGAGTACACTGCCAAATCGGCTTGGGATACTATTGAGGAATGAGGGATGGATGTGATTGTTGAGAAACTCAGCCAACACATTGTCGGGAACACTATCGAATGGTGTATCACTGGGGTATCGTTGACGTAGGAACTGTCCATCGTCACCCTTCCACCAGTCCATCAGAGCCTCATCCGTGGGTGCAAAGATAGCCCCCATGTCGAGACCCTCATCAATGCCGTCCTCTACGTAGTCGAGACGTCCGGGGTCCAATTTAAGCCATCCCGTAGCCTTCTCATTGTTTATGGAGGTAATGCCGTTACCTTCGGCATCACGCCACAGGTAACCTTTATAATAAATAGAGTCTCCTCCCCATAGTGGCGAATAGAGGTCTTGCCCTTGATAGAAATCGTAGAGATAGGCATACTCTTTGGCTACACTATGGGCAGCAAGCGGTATGCTGAAGCGGTCAATAAGGCTAGAGAATAAGTTCGTATGCCCGTTCTGTGCCATATAGGCTGCCATAGAGGGTAATGGAACGGGCACGTCATCCATAATGTGGATATAGCCATTCTGGCAAGTGATATTGCCTTCACGTACTTTCACATTGTTTATGTATACATCCTCTTCGTTGAAGGACAAGCCTCCGAAGAGGTGAGAGAAGTCTGTAGGAGTAATGCCTTTGGTCATCATTTGACGCCAAAGGAAGTGTATCATAGGTTGTGTACCCTGTTCTATTATATTATAGGAAGGTTGCTCCAACTCTCGCAGCCGCTTCCACCAATCATGATTGGGAGTAGCTTGAGGCAGTGTAACAGCTGCTACCATAGAGATAGAGTCGTATACAGCCCATTGGGTATTAGTTCGTCGCATCACCTGTCCTTTGGCAATACCGTCTGTTGTGGACAGGTTGGTAAGGAGATCCAGCACATAGGCATTTTCGAGCATGGCTGTATTCACAAAATACTTCTTCTGTGCAGGTGTGAGATGATTTCCATCTATGCCATGTTTGGCAAAGTAGGAACGATAGGCATCATCAGTAGCAGCAAATACGGTAACGCTGCCCGTTTTTTTCAGGAACTCTCCGCGGCCCAAGTCATTAGCCATCTGCAGAAAGATACTGAACTCTCCGCGACGCTGCAACTCTTCGTATATGCTCTCGCCCAACCATACGGGTTTCTCCTCAGTCCATTCGTAGCCATCCTTACATCCCGTGATGGATATAGCCATAACCGCTGCTATGCCACAGAGTACAAAGCGTACCTTACTGATGATGTTCTGCATAAATATTGTTTATTGTTGGAATAAATCAGTATACCCTGCAATCGCAAGGTATACTGATAATTAATCATAGGGTTATCTGATGATGACTTTCTTACCATCAATGAGGTAGATGCCTCGTGTGAGCTGGTTCTTGTCAGCGTATTGGCGTCCCATAAGGTCATAGATACCTGAAGGGATCTCGGTCTTTTCTACTGTGTCTATGCCAGCAGGTTTGCTTTCTCCGTAGTAGAAGAGTCTGAAGTTGTCGGCATGCCAGAAACGTCCGTTACCGCCGATGATCCCTGTACCACGTACACCAATCACCATATGTCCATTCTCGACAAGTATCACGTCAGTCTCAGTAGTGGTACCCAGTTCGCGCTGTGCGATATTCCAAACATCGAGGTCGGCATTGAAGATGCTGTCCACATACAACGTGTCAGAATAGAGGTATACGATACTATCGTTGCCGTTGATATCGGTGAGTGTCTGCTTCTCGGCATTGCGACTCATAGTGTAGAGACGCAGGCTTTCGGCACCGACAGAGGCGTAGGTGGCTGCTGTGGCCTGGTAATATCCCTTGGGAAGTGCTACCTTACCTTCTTCGTCACCGAGGTTGCCGATGGTTTGGCGATAG
>JAEIGA010007053.1_pt1 | contig 17094 bp, 21 predicted proteins | sample 9270691 | NCBI WGS metagenome assembly JAEIGA01 (sample SAMN17057246, study PRJNA624740) | gut metagenome | biome: biome; isolation source: fecal sample | host: Bos grunniens | place: China: Xizang | collected 2019
ATTAATGTAATTGTTTCGTTTTGGTTTTTTATTGTCGTTGTTATTTTCGATGGTGTAACTGGCAAAATTACGCCATCTAAAGAAAAAATATAAGCCATTAAGCCATCACCACCCCTTGAACACTTGTTTGCAGTTGTTCATTCAATTTCTCAGTTAGCGAATTTACGACACCATCAATATCCAAATTGCTAGACAAATTGTTGTGATTTGTCATTTCAACCTTTATTGTGCTTGTAGTGAATCGGTTAATTGTGTCTCTTTCGGCTAAGTCTCGCAGATACTTCAGACTTTCATCGCTTGAATCTAAATGATCTTTTGTTGCTGCCGTGTTGTTTGCTATGTCGCCTATGGAGTCACTCAGGCCGCCGCTTAGTAGTTTTTCTTGCATTTTTTCAACGTTCGTTAAATTGTCAAGCTTGCCGGCTAGGCCCGCGCCCCATTCGTAGCCCTTGTTGTAGGCGTCGCCCAATGTTTTCATGGACATTTTTGGCGCAGTCCAATAATTTTCGCTTCTGCCCTCTTGCGCCCAGCTTTGAAGCGAATTTTTCCATCCTTCTATTTCAGAGGTGACAGACGTTGAATAGCTTAATTTGGTTCCTTTTCCTAGGCCAATTTTTCCGGCCATGTCCTCACCGATAACGTCAATTAACCAGTTCCAAGCATCAATTACCCAGTTCACAGCCTTAACAATCGCATTTACAAGGTTTGTTGCCATGTTGTCCCAGCCTTTTGTAACTGCAATAATCATATCAAGAATGTTTGAGCCTAAATTCGCAAACAAGCCTTTTATCGCAGCGACGGGGTCGATGAACAGATTTACAAGAAACTCAGCGAACGCCGCAAAAGTGTTCCAGGCAAACGCGACTGAATTGTAAATCATAGCAAATAAAGTCAAGAAAACCCCCGCAATAATGCCCGTTGCGCTAATCGAAGTCCCCGCAAATTTATTGACTGCCGCAACCGCTAAATAGATGACTACTATTACAGCAATTATTGCGTAAATAATCCATGTGAGCGGACACATAGCCAAAGCCGCATTTAACCCTTCCTGTGCGGCTGTCATTGCGATAATTGCGGCTGTTTCTGCCCAGTCGACAATTGTCTTCCATGCTGTGGCAATCGCCCCCGCAATAATCGCCCATTTGCTAGCCACAAACGCCGCCACCACGCCCCAAATAATAGGAGCAATAAAGCCCCAATTGTCGGCAATCGTTTCAGCCACGCCAACGGCAACATTCGCCACCGTCGCCAGCGTGTCGATTATTCCATACAGCATATTTTTTATGCGCGCAGATTGCGCCCACTCATTAATTTTTTTTAAGACAGGCTCAAAAGCCTGTATTGCGTGATTTCTCGCACTCGTGAATACTTGCGCCCACGTCATCGGCATATTTTCAAAGGCTTTATTGGTTTCTTCCGCTGCGCTTAGAAGTGCATTTTTGACAATGTCGGCTGTGAGCATCCCTTCACTTGCCATTTCTCGAATTTTTCCTATGTCCACTTCTAAATAATCGGCAATTGATTGAATAATATTTGGCGCAGATTCGAAAACAGAATTTAATTCTTCTCCACGCAACACGCCCGAGCTTAACCCTTGCGTTAATTGAAGCATCGCAGAATTCATTTCTTCCGTTGTCGCACCAGCTATAACAAATTTTTTGTTGAGCTGTTCAGCAAATGCAATCATTTCATCATTAGAGCCAAACGCATTTTTGGCATTCATCCCCAATTTCGCAACAACCGCCGCCGTTTCTAGATATCCGGCCCGCGACCGTTCCGCACTCGCGAAAATCTTTTTTTGTAATTCCTCTGTCGTTTGCATACTGTCATTAATCATATCAAGCCGCGCCGTCGTTTGCGTTAATTGGTCAGATAACCCAAACGCAGATTTTACGCCTTGAAACGTCATATATGAGGCCGCCAACCCTTTAACCGCACCCCACAACGCGCCCGCGCCTTTTGTGCCTCGACCAATAGAATTATTGAGTTTTTCTTGTTGTCGGTTTGCCTCCGCGATTTCTCTTTCTACGTTATCAAATGCGCTTGTAGCTTTTAATAATTCTTGTCGCGCTGTTGCAATGGACGCTGAATTAATTGGATCTTTTGATACTCGGCTTAAACTTTCAAAACTATTAATTACTGCTCCTAATGCTTTATTCATTGCTTTGAAAGCAGGGCTCATATTATCTGTAACTTGTATCGAGCTTCTAATAGTTGCCATTTTCTTTTTTTCACTTCCTTCCTTTATATATATAGAAAATTACACAACAAAAAAAGCAGTTACACAAAAATATGCATCCGCTTTTTCGCCGTTACAAAACCGCTTCAAACGCGTTTCAAAAACGTTACAAAAGGCATTTTGTAACTCTCTTTTTGTAATAAACAGCGTTTTTGGCGTGTTTTTCGCTTCGTTTCTTGACGTTGTTTTCCCGCTGTCCCTCTTAACAAGAGAATTTGCGGGTTTTTCTTCCTCGTATAAATTTGTTCGTTAAATAAGTCTTTAATCAACATAAATATGTTTTGCTATAAAATCCGACTTCAACGGCGTTTACCTTTTGACTTTTGCGCTTTTTTCATTTCCTTTTGCTCTTTTGCAATTTTTATATCAATGCTTGCAATGACAAACGCTTTTTCATATCTGTCTAAAGATAAAAATTGAGAAGGTAACATTTTTAATTTGTGCAAACAATAATATGCGTAGTTACTTTCCGCGTCGCCGCTTTCTATTAGTTTTTTGCTTCATCAACTAATTCCTGTTGTGATACGTCAAACCCGCAAACATTTTGCACCTTTGCCAAATAATCCGCGTATTCGCCCGGCAAAAGCATTACTTTTAATAGCTCGTCAGCTCCCATTACGGCATAAGAATTTTGAAGTTCTACATCGTTTAAGTTTGGAAACACAGTACACGCAGCCGCTAATAAGCCAATGTATTTGTTTATGTCCGTCTCTTGTGTGAATTGGCCGCGTTTTCCCGCTACTGGTACTTTTTTAGTTACTGACTTTCTCAGTTCCTCATCTTCTTTAGAACTAATCGCACGGATTTCCCATTCTATAGGCTTTTTGTTTTCATCTATAAATCTATTTGAAGCAACATATTTTATGTTCTCGTTTACTAATGCATTTTGTTTTAAAAACGCGGTCAAACTCATATCAAAAACCACCCTTATTTATTTTTTAATATAAAAAAAGAGGCAAGCCGAAACTTGCCCCTCGCATCGTTGAAAAATTCTTAAATACTCACGCACGCATAATATTATTATTTATGTTTTTGTGAGAATGTCCCTGTTCCTAGGGATATTATAGCATACCTTTTAACGCGGTAAATTCTTCAGCTACGGAAAAATCATCGAATGTGAAATCACAACTGCTTTCTAGATATTCCGCGTCAGCGTCGAATTTTGCCAAAATGCCACCGTCAATGTTGCAATTGCGCAATATTACGGTTTGGCTGCCAACTGTTGAAGTTGGGTCCTCGTTTTTAACTTGAATATCAAAATACACATCTTCGCCTGTGTCTTTGTACTTCTCAAGCATTTTTGCAAAAATAGATGTGTTGTAATGGAAAGTCGCGGAACCACTTCCAGTCCAGCCTGTCGCTTTGTGCGCCTTTCCTGTTTTCCCTAAAATTGGCACTTCCGTTTTGCTTTTTTCAAAGCTTGCTTCAAGGTTAATTGCTTGCATGAAATTATAACGGTTGCCCTCAATGGTTACAAAGCATTCAGCTAAAGAGCCGCTGATTGCATCTTTTCCGTTCATCGTTGCCATTGTTCATTTCTCCTTTCTTATTTTATTTATTGGATTACGCAACTCATGTAAAGATGAGTCATACAGTTAGTCGGAGTCACAACGTCATGCACAACAACAGATTTTTTATTGTCTCCGGCTTCAACTTTAACCTCTTCCGGCTTGAAGTCCTCGATAGCTCTAACCGTTTGAAGCTCTTGATGATGTTTCACTATCTCGTTCCACAAAGAAATTCTTCCGCTCTTATCGTTCGGAATGATACCCAAAAATCTCGTGTTAAAGATTGTTGCGATGTCGTTTCCGATTTGGTCAAGAACACGGATTGTCTGGTTAGCTTTGAAGTCCTCGTTTTTCTCATCTGTAGTAGTAACCCAAGTATTGATATCCTCTAATACTCTTACATCGTCACCTACACGATGGAAAATAAATTTTCCGGCTAAAATCGCATCGGTTAATTGTTCCTGCGTATAGTCAACATCTATTTTAACAGTTCCATTATAAAGTCGGTTAGTATTTGATTGATTAACTGCACATCCTGCACTAGCGCCAACCGTCCAATATACAAGTTCAGCAGTATCATTATTTTCAACTGAGATAACACCCTCATAATCTGCTTCTTCGTATTTGTGAAGAACGCACTGGAATTTCACGCCTCGTTCGTCTCTCATGCGTTTTGTAAACGCAGCAAATAAAGCCTTGATTGACGCATCCTCGCCAGCGTAGCCAATAACATTAAAATTGAATGGCTCAATTTTGTTTAGGAACTCGCTATAGTTTTCTGCGGTTACTGTTGCATCAGCGCCATTTGATAATGGTGTTGTTCCAGCGCTCAATTCAACGCTTTCAGTCCACACAACAAAATCATTATCTTTCAATTTATCTGTTGTTGCGCTGCTTTCGCCAACTGCAAAAATAACGTCTTGAGAATCTACAACGGCAGTATCCAACATTGTTTTTACGTTGAATCCTGTTGCAACTTCCCCATTAGTCAATGCAGTAATTACGATTTTTAAATCATTACCACGAACACCACCACAAACAGCAGTTGCATAGTTACAAGTTGCTTTTGTGCTTGTTCCTAATCTATAAGCGTATAAAGTTTTGGCGTTCAAAAATAATTCCCTTATGCTTAAAAGTTCATCTGATCCATAGGCATAACCAAATATTTTTAAGGCGTTTTTCTGAAAATCTTCCGCAGTTACTTTGAAAACTTCCCCCTCTTTACCCCAGCTTAACACTAAAGGCATTGCCACAAATCCGCGTTCACCTAATAAAGAAGTCGCGCGACTTGCGGCAATAAAATTTACATAGCTACCGGGTAAAATTTTATTTTGCGTAGTCCAATTTCCACCACCAAGTGCCATTCTACATTTCTCCTTTCAACTTTTTATTTATTGTTTTTGTAGCCTCGGCCAGCGAATACATTTTTCCATCCTCCAGAAAAGCATTGACAATATCGCTTTTCCATTTTCCGCATTTCGCCAAAGCTATTTTGTCAAACTTCGCAGCCGTTGCCCTCGTCGGCTTACTAGCTACGATATTTTCAATTGTTTCTTGCTCCATTTTTCAATCACTCCTTATTCACGGAGGTTTCAATTGTTGCGTTTTCCATATCGATATATGGTTCCATCTCTTTCATTGCAATTAAATTGTAGTCAACCAAAAAATGCAAAACGTCGTCAACGACTTCATGTCTCATGTTTGTTGCGTGTAGCAAATCACCATTGGCCAAAGAGATATATTCCATCTCATCCATTAAAGTATCTGCAACATGGCGAAAGTCTTTTTTTCGCTCTTCCTCGTTTGAGAAATAGCAAATGTCAAAGGTGTTATTGGAGTAATAACGTTGACCAACAATGTTTTCTCTTCTTGCATCCACTACGTCAATAAAAAAACAAGGCTCTTGTAAATCTTGCTCTATGTTTTCTGTATAAATTGCGTATTCAGCGCCGAAAATCTCAAACAACTGAACACTAATTGCGTCAACGATATTATTTATCATCAAATAACCCCCTCAATGCCCTTTCAACGTGCTTATTAACTGTCTTTGTTGTATTCGCTTGTACCTCGTTTTCTGAGCGCGTCAACATATAGCGCCCTTCAATCCATTTTTTACGTCCTCTCGCCCTGTGGCCATACTCCACATAAACAGCGTATTTTGTCGCGTTTATAACATCGACTTGATAACCGTTAGGAATAGAAAATTGCGCAGTCTTCCAGTTGCGGCGCAATGTTCCGCCTTTTTTGCCGCTAGATGCCGGATATTGACCAACCGGCGTTTTCTTTTTTACCCTTGCGGTTAAGCTTCGCCCTAGTTCTTTTGCGCTATCTTCGCAGATTTTTTTACGGTCTAATTCATCGAACTGTTGAAGTCGTTTTTGTAGTTCTTTTAGTTGCTTATAGTCAACCTTCCCAAATCTAGCCATATAATCACGCCCATTTAGTAAATAGTTCTAGTTTAATTTCTTGATGATTTGGGTAAATGGCGGCTTCTCCACTCTGTTGAAACGTCGTCGTTTTGCCGTTTTGCGTAACCACAATTTTACAACCCGGCGGAATGTTAATTTCCGGCGCAATGAATAACTTTACGCCTTGTGAAACGCTGCTTGCGCCAGTTTCTTGAACTGTTGCGCGTGTCGTGGCAAATGATAGTTTGCATGGCTCGTCCGTTATCACGTTTACATCTCGAAACTTCGTTTGTTTCGTGCCCTCATCAAAAAAGCTTTTGCGTTGTATCACCGTACATTTTCCATGATAAAGGCTCTCAATGGCCCTCCGAACAAATTCCATTTTTACCACACCAGCTTTCTGTATTTGTACAACTCCATTTTGTGTTTATCGGCCAGATATAAAATAAAATTGTCGAGTTTTTGCTCAAACGTTCCCCCATCCATAAATGAAACAGTTGTATCTCCCTCGGAAATGCTTTTAATCGCGCCCCCAAGGTCGACATCGCGCAAAGTTAGCGCCCCAGTCGCTTTTTTCTCGAATAAGAACTCGCTGCAAACCATGTCAGCAATAGCCATGTCCAAATCAACCGGGATTATATCGATATTACAAAAACCCTTGATATGATTTTCCACTTTCTTAATAAGAAAACCCAGCGTAAAATCGTCGCCGGGTTTCAAAGAATAACCGAACGCTTCAAGGCGTTTAGTTATCATTTCCAGAATAGGCATTTTGAACACCTCTATTCTTCTTTTTTCTTAACTGCTTTTTTTACTTGTTTGACCTCTTTTGTGATTTGCTCATAATCTTTACTTACAAGCAATTCTTTGATTCTGTCTTTGTTCGTTACTTCCCATGTAACACCAGTTATAAGGTTTTTGAAGTACATTCAAAAAACCTCCTTCTATACTAATGTTGTCGGTCTCTGTACTGTCAAAACAGCTAAAGTTTCAGGGCGTACCACTTTAGCACCGTAAACATGAAGTCCTTTCACAGCGTCCGCGAATCTCTTTTCTGGACGGTAAGCCTCAACGCCTACAATTTGCTCAGCAAATGACATTGTTTGTCCGTATCCGGCCATAACTTTAAAGTTTGCTTCACCTGTCACAGCCACATTGTTTGATACAAAAATATCAAAGCCAGCAGCGCGGCCAACTTCACCATTTCTTAAAACTCCATCAGCAACACTTGTACCAGCTTGAACAAATCTGTTATCCAACAACAAAAGAGCATGATACCATGCAGGAACAACAATCCATCTACCACCTTTTGTTACATTTGCTTCATCAAGTTTAACACTCATTCTAACAAGTGCATTGTATGCGTCAGTTGCAGCTGCGAAAGTTGTAGGAGCTTCATCGCTACCAATGCAGTTGGCCTCAATTGCTTCAGTATAGAAACTTGCTACATATTGGTCTGAAACGTCTGCTAAAGCATAAGATGCTTCTTTCATTGCCGCATTCATTACTTTAGGATTTTGCTGTGCTTTGTCTACGTCGTCAATTTGGAAATTGAAATATTTACCCTGATTGATCAATAAAATTCTTTGCGCGTCGTTCAATACTTCCGGCGCTTCAATGTCAGTATTTTTCTGATAGTCCCCGATAGTTACGCGGCCAATCGAGTTAATTTTAACTTGATCGCCCATTCCTTTAATTTCGCCTTCATAATCTCTGTTGCAAAGGCCAACAAATACATGACTTTTATTTAAGTTTTCGAGAAGTCTCGCACTCCAGATTTGTGGTATGAAATTGTCTAATGACATTTTAAATTCCCCCTAAGAATAAAATTATTTTTTGATAGTTCCTTCTTGTAAAGCGGCTGAAATTGTGCCCCAATTGCGATTTATCCAGTCCGGATTATCTTTGTTAGCGTTAAACGCGTTTTGGTCTATAAATCCGGCTGGAGAATCGCCTTTTTCACCCGGCACAACTCCCTTTAAAACTGCTTTTTGTTCTGCTCCGCTATCAAATAAAAAGCTAGTTTCTGAACCTTCAACCAACATTTTTATTTGTTCGTCTAGTCCTTTAACAATGCCTGTTTCGTCAACCTCTGCATTGCTCAAGAACTCAGCCAAAAGCGGCGCAACAACTTTATTATTTTTGGCTTTAGCGTTTAATAAAGCCTTTTCAACTGCTGTATTGATTTTTACCTGCTTTAGCTCATTTTGATACTTTTCGGCAGCCGTTTTGTTTTCATTTTGCAAGGTATCAATTTGAGTTTTCAGCGCCTCAATGTCATCAGTTGAATTTTTGAGCGTTTCTAGTTGCTCGTCCCTTGTTTTGATGCCATCTTCAAGCGCTTGTATTTTGTCGGCTTGTTCAGCGTTTTCAGTTTTTAAACTTTCAACGTCTGCGCCATATTGCGCCATAATAGCATCGATAACATCGGCCTCAAGGTTTAGACCTTTTAAAAAATCACGTTTCATTGTATTGCCCCCCATATACGATTTTTTTCGTCTTTTCTTGACGTATGGTAAACCTTTTTACGTCTTGCCCAGGACAAAAAACATTAAGGATCAATTAAAAACTTCTTTTGCCATTCTGCAAAAGTCATATTTGACGGCACTTCGACGCGCTTGCCGTCTTTGTCGCGCGCGACTCTATAACTTGGCTCATCATCGTCTTCTAGGCCAATTGTAGTCGTGCAACGACAACGAGGATGAAATACTGGAGCGGTAACCCCAATTACATAATCACTCATTGGAATTGATACACCCTCGCGCCCTCCGCAATCCTCGCATGTATCACTATCTAACGTGGCCAAAACTTGAAACGTTTTAACTCCTAACGCGTTGTAACTGTCCCGAGTACTAGCCGACGCAAAAAATGCCGATTCAGTCATAACAAGACTCCCGGCCTGTTGCTTGCTCACTTCGAAGCGTTTAGCAATGCTATTTATTAATTTTCGTGGGTCTTCCCCTCTGATGAGCATTTGAACTAAATCCGTGTTGAGCTTTTGCAGCAGCTCCGGGCGATGTTTGCCCCAGATCCTCTCAGAAAAATTTAACCCGTCTGCGGTGTACGGTGCGGAAATGATTTTGTCGATTTTTCTAGTATCCAAACGCATAAAAGAAGAACCCACGCCGTAACCCTTTTGAACGATGAAAGCCGTTCTATAGTATCCGTCTTCGTAAATATCGCGTGCCAATTTGTCAATTCCGTCAACCTCGTAACCCGTCAACACTTCAATTTGTTGTTGCATCTGCAATTTTAAAGCTTCAAGGCGAGTAATCCGATAACGCACCGAAGCCTTTTCTAGCTCTTTCGCCCACTCGGTAGAGTAAATAAGCGTTTTTCCTTTCTCGATGTATTCTTCAACCGACATTTTAAAAGCTGCCAACTCTCTACCTTTCAATTGCTTTTTAGCCTCTAGCAAACTTATTTTGTTTTCGCTTGCATAACGAGCATAAAAGGCGTTAACTTCCTTAGTAATATTTACAACCGCTCTTTCGTATTGTTCCGCTAGCCGATGATAAAACGCTACACCTTTGTTTAATTGTCGGGTTTCTAGCTCGACCATTCGTTTATTCCAATAATCACGTGATTTCAAGAAAACCACCTCTATTTTTCGTCTGTTTCGTCAATTGGAGCGATTATATAATCCATCTCTTTTGTTTCTTCGTCTCGTTGTTTCTTGATTTTCTCCAATTCGCCCTCGACGTCTTCAACCCATGGATGATTTTCAATCAATGTTTCCTCGGAAACGATGCCGACCGAGTTTTTGATGTCCTCGATCACCTGCGATTCGTTAACAATGGTGTCTTTGTTAAAGATTATATTGATTTTTTCCTTCTCGAAGTTGCCTTTGCCACTATTTGATAAATGCACATTAACGAACCACAACAAAGCTTTGAGGCTTGCCGTAAATTCAAGTTCCATTGCGTTTGCGTCCATGTTTATATCATTGAACACGCTTTTAATATTCATTTCGTTTGGTGCGCCGCCACCGCGCAAATCGGCAGCGTTATAACCCTTTGCAACTTCAATCAATTCTTTTTTGGTTAACTCAATTAAAGTCTTGTAGTTTTCTGCGTTGACTTCTACCGCCAAAGCTTTAACATCGCCATCGTCCCGAACTTTAACAGCACCATAAGCGGCTAGATTGCGCCTAAACTCACCCAGATTCTCCCCATCATAGTTTTTAATGACGAGAATTGTATTTCTAGAATCCTCTTGCATATTGTTCTGAAAATCACTCAGCATTGTATTTATGGCATCTTGCAGCGCTTTAACATCTCGAATTAAAGGCACTTCACCAAAGTTATATTTAAACGGTATGAGTGGGATTTTCGCCCAATTGAAACCTCTACCATCGATATTTATATAATCGCTCGATGGATTCTCGATATCTTCAATAAGTTTACCTTGATAAAATACTAATCTCTCAACGCCGTTTGCGCTGTATACCTCGACTTTTTCAGTCGTTTTTTCTTGTCTTCCTTCGTAGGTTTTTACCTCATAAACGCGCACCGCAAAATCTAGTTTGGTGTGTTCGCTGTCTTTCCAGAATGGAAGAATTTCATAAGGTGCAAAGCGTTTAAATCTAAATTCCCCGTCTTCGTCATAATAGGGGTGAATCCACGCAATGCCACCATTCAAGCAGTCCACGCAAAGAGCTTTCAACACTCTTAAAAAGTCCTCATTGAAAATCTCTTTAACTTCTTCAACGTAGTTTTTGTTTTCTGAGCTGAAAACTACAGGCTGACCAACTAAAAAATTTGTTTTCTGGTCAACGGTTTTTCTGTACTGGTTATCTACGATTCTATTGTTAGGTAGATTGTCAATCTCAATTAAATTTCCCCCGGTACCAATCGCCGTTCTTTTTCTGCCGAGAATATCATGAAAGCCGTTATGATAGCGCTCCCCCGTTATCTGCTCCTTGCGTTTGGCCGAGTTCTTCCATTTTTCAATTTCTAAACGTAAAAACTCATAATTAGTAATGACGTTTTTTGCACCATCTTCAATAATTTTTTTGTATTGCTCCGTCAGGTTTGGAGGCTCAAAAAACATAAACAACACCCCTTTTTAATCGAATGAAAAATTATCGCCTTGAATAACCGTTGTTACGCCATACCTCATTGCATCCATGCCATGCGAAAATTCATGTTCTGGTCTATCGGTTGGCTTGTCAAACTTATCTTTTTGCCAACAATAATTTGTTATCTCTTTGTAGAATTCCGGACAACGTGTGCTTACAACAATTGCGTAGTTTTGTATCAACTGAATACCATGATTGACACTATCTTTGCCCTTTGCGCAAGGATATGCGCGAATACCCAAATCATATAATTCTCGTATAGATTTTGGCTCTGCGGCGTCGCAAAACACCCTTTCCGAACCATAACCCATTATTTTTATCTGTTCCGCAAGTTGTTCATTCGTTGCACCTGTTTTATACCATTCATCGAATACATAAATTCTTTTGTTCGATTTATCTACCATGCAACAGATAAAAACGCAAGGGTCCGTAAAACCAAAGTCAACAGAAAATGTTGACTTAATCCCGGGAATTTGCCTAATTTCCTCTATGTCAAAGTCTTTATATTCGACTTTTTCATAGATTAAACCCTCGGAAATTCCCCATTCTCCCTCGCCCTCAATGCGATATCTGCGCGGGCTGTTTTTTTTCATTTGTTCAAATATAGTTTTGTCTTGTTCGTCGAGCCATTCGTTACACTTGTATGTTGTTGTCATAGCCAAAACGTTTTCATCTTCGACATCAAAAAAGCGCCGCTTGATCCAAGTATTCGAAGACCACGGATTGAAGACAAGCGAGACCTGTTTGAATAGTCCCTCTGGGACTTCTCCACGAATAGACATATCCAATTTATTAAAATCATCTTCGGAGGTTATCTCGAATGCTTCCTCGACATACACCCAACACAAAACGCCCTTTGGTACTGAAATAGATGTAATTTTTAGGCCGCTATCTAGCCCATAAAATAATATTTTTTGGCCAGTTGGCAAATACGTCATTTCTAAAGGATTTGATGTGCCATTCCACCATTTCGCAACGCCTAGCCTATCAATAGCCCATTGTAAATCGCTCCAAACACTATTTTTTAGTGTTCTTGCCGTTCTCCTGACCACCAATAAATTGGCTTGCGGATACTTCATGAGGTGAACAATATACCACAACGCCGCCGTTTTACTCTTTTTAGAACCACGTGAGCCTTTTACAACACGATATCTTTTTTTACAATTCCAGAATTCGGCGTACCCCTTGCCAACAATTTTTTGTAATGAAATTTCCCTAGTCTTAGGCGCTGGCGCCTCTTTTTTCATTCTTAATATTTTTTGCTGCGTTTCCATGCTCTCATTCCTTAATGTCATCTCTTATAACAATTGGCAGCTCGCCCTCAACGGAAATATTTTGCTGATTGCTAAACAAGTGAGGCATGCGGTTCGTAAGCATGAAAGTTAGTAATTTTTCTGAGCCGGGAATGTGCCGCTGGTTTGCTGTTTTTTCGCCACTTTCGTTCATTCGATATTCTAAAACATCATAGCCCATTGCCCGCTTCAGCGCCGCATCAACTAGCATTGCATTGACCGGCGCTTTTCCTGCTTTGACAGCCTCTTGAATTTTGGGGCTTGCGTGCTTCCATCGGTAAAAAGTTTTTTCGCTAATATCCATTTTGGCGGCTACGTCAACATCGCTTAGTCCCTCATCTCGAAACCAACTTTTTATACGCAAAAGATTATCTTCATCTTCCCAATATTCCATTGTTCTAATTGTATTAAGCTTTCTGGGCTTTTTTCGCTTCGTTATTTTGGTTTTTGCCTTGCGGCTTGCGCTGTCGGCTTGTTCGTTTTTTGCCATTGCACGCCCTCCCTTCTTCGCTTTTTCGACGGTCTTTCGGTCTTTTTTTAGTTCTTTCCCGCTATTTATTAATTTAAGATTTCAACGCTATAATATAACCTTTTCCCCGCAATGAGGGCAAAAAAACGACTTCTTCTTTCTCGTTTTCCCTAGTGCTTCCTTGGCTTGCGCAAAAATCGCGTTGATTTCATCGTCAATAAACATTTTCCCTAATTCTTTATTATTAAAGCCTGTTAATTCCAAATCAATTTTTCCCTTGAAGCTCTCCATCTCTGACTTTAGCGCCTCAAGGTCAAAATCTGAGTTCATTGTGATTTTATTATGCGTTATGTTATACGCCTTTTTTTGTTCCTCGCTCAAATGGTTAATCCGTATTACATCGATTTTTTCGCGGCCCAATTGTTTAAGTGCCAAAAATCGACCGTGGCCCTCTAAAATCACGTTGTTTTCATCAATTGCGATTGGATCATTATTGCCAAATTCAGCAATGGATTTTATGATTTGGTCAATTTGTGCTTGAGGATGTTTTTTCGTGTTTCTCTCGTATTCTACAATTTCGCTAATATCTATTTGCTCGATTTGCACAACCTCGACCCCCTAAAACATAATAAAAAACACATACGGTGTGTATGTGTTGCGCCTTATAACTGGCGGTTTTTATAGTCCCGCTAAAAGCGGAGAAAAAACAAAAAAATAATCATTCAGGAATAATTTATTTGGTGCCGATTTCTCGACAATTCAATTTTAACACGTTTTCAATTCGACATTTTGGACAAATTTTCCCCGCTAAATAATAATAAAAAACCCGCTAAAATCGCGGGCTGAAAAAGTGAAGTTGTATTTGGATTGATCCAGAAAAAAATCTATCACATTGCCATTATATCATTGGCGCATCCGACATTTTGGACAAATAAAAACGCGCACAAGGCGCGTCAGGCAGTATGTGTATGCAAAAAAAATGATAATAAGCTTAGAGTGATTACCTCTAAAAAAGCAACGCAAACATAATAACACAATTTAAAACGACATTTTAGACAAAAAATAAGACCGCACAAAACGGCCTTAGATAATAATACAGAGGATTATAATACATATGCAAAGGACTAAAATTATCAGTCTCACCAAAGACCATTATAACATTGCCCAATTCGACATTTTGGACAAAATAAAACCACCTCGAAAGGCGGCCTGTAGTGCCGTTCTTAGTCATAACAGCAACACAATTATATCACAAAACGCTTAAAATAAAATATCCCAATTAGGGAAAGCAACTGGATAATTATAACACAGTTAAACAAACAAAAAACCCGCTAGGCGGGCAAAAAAAATTGAAGATTTGTTCCTCAAAAATATTGTGTGTACGTTGTTATTATAACACGAATTCAATCCGACATTTTGGACAAAAAAAAGACAAAGAACATAAAGCCCTTTGCCCTTCTTGTTAAGAGGTCTTTTTTGCATAAATGTTAGAATCACGTTTTTATTATAGCACAAGCATAAAAGAAAAGGGGCGCCAAAGGCAACCCCAAGAACAATATGAGATTCTCGCATCGCTAAACGAGAATTTTTTTCGTCGCTTGCTCATTATATCACAAAGTTAATCCGACATTTTAGACGATTTTTTAGGCTTTTTGCTTAGATAACGATAACAGCATTTCGAGACTGTGTCTGTGGTATTTCCCCCGCCCACTTCATTAGCGATTGTGTACCAAGGCTTACAGTCAACAAAGCGCATTTTGAAAATCAAACGAGTAAAACAGTCATCGATGGAATTGATGTAAACCATGATTTTTTTCTCTTCGTAGTAGCGTTTTTTAATATTGATTTTCAGCATTTCCTCAAGGTCAACGATGTTTGCAATGCTTTCAGCGATTGGATCATAAATCATTTTTGTTCCCCGTGGCATCCCGTCAGAGTTGCCCGAAATGCTAAATTGCGTATCGCGCAATTGCTGCAAACGCTCCCTATCTCGTTTAATTTCTTTGTTGATATAGTACAACTGTGACAGCTCTTTTAAATCCATTCCAAAACAACTCCCCTGCAATTTTTTTTGATATTATACGCCTAAACTTCTTGAATTGAAATGCCGTATTTATGCAGCATCAATTTTCTTTTTATGACAAAGACGGAATACGCGCCGCCGCCCTTGTATCCCTTGACATCTTCGACAACGGTTTGGCCGTTTTTTTGATATACAAAGTCGGCAACATAATTGACGGCTCGCTCCCCTTTCTGCTTTGGAACGAGTTCAAATTTCACTTGTGTTTGTAGATTGGATATTTGCCTGGCCTCTTGTAAACCGAGCAAATAATAATGTCTTTTCGCCTCTTTTTTTGAGTCGTATTGCACGCCATTGATAACGATTTTTTTATTTCTGTACTTGCGCATTTTGTTTTTCCTCGGTTCTTCTCTCTATTAGCTCCATAAGCGCATAATTTGCCAAATCCATAAGGGTGTCAGTTATGGATTCATCATTCACCTTTTGCTCTGCGCCCTGTAATAAGTTTTTCAAGCGGCTGTATTTATCAAAAATGCGCACGAGAATAGCCGTTGGCACCTCTTGGCGAAGTTTGGCGAATGCGTCCCCATAATCATTATTTTTTCTCTCGTAAATCAAATTAAGCTCGTTACAAATTTCTTTGTGTAGCTGTATTTTGTTTTGCACTTCAAAAACCCCCTGAATTTTGATTTTATTTTCTCGGTGATAGATAATACTACTCTGCCCCTTTTCGTGCGAATTAGGGCATATTTTGAAGCTCTAGGAGCTATATTAATCTATAAATTAATTAAGCCTTTTAATCTTTGGTTTTTGGAAACGTCCGGTGCGATGTTGAAGAAAAAGCCCCTGTTGCTAGCATTTTCGGCGATGCGTCCCGCTAATGCCTCATCGATTTCTAGCAATTTGTTAATCTGGCGCTCGGATGATATAATCGTGATGAGATTAGGATTCAACGAGCGATAATTTATAATCTCGAAAGCTATATTTATATCTGCGGCCGTCGGGTTCTGGATTGTGCCATCCCGATCTTGGCCGTTTTTGAATAAATCGTCAATGTATAACACGTTGACGGTTTTTATTTTGTTTAAGGCTTCAAGATATTTATCACCGTCTGCCATTATCGCCTTTAATTTCGCCATATCGTCGCGCCAGAGCATATAGTAAACGTCTTTGTTTTGCTTGAGAAAACGGCCACATATCGCCGTACAAATAAAGCTTTTGCCGCATCCGCTTTGTCCCCCGACAAAAAACCAACTCATATTTTCTTTTTCTGTGAAACTTTGCGCCGCGTTTTTAATTGTTTCTTGCCACGGCTCCAATGCGCGGAAATTGTCAAATGTGTATTTTGATATAACGCCATCCAAGCCGCTATTTTTTAGCTTTTTAAGCACCTTGCGCACCTGCTGGCATTTGCACGGGATAAGCATTTCAACAAGTTCACCATAAAAGTCCCTACGCGGAGCGGCTATATAGCCTTTATTGTTACACGCTTCACAATTGTAGCCGTCGATTTTGTTTAAATCGCCTTTGTCGTTGTTGTACCAGTCGCATTTTCGGCGCACTCGCTCCTCTTGACTTGTTGGAATCGGTTCCATTTTCCCGGGAAAATTTTTTATTAACTCGTTAAGTGAATTGCTGAGTTGTTGCATTAAAAGTACCCGCTTTCTGTGGAGTTAGTGTTTTTGATTTTAAATTTAACGTTGTTATCTTTTCTCAGCATGTCGGCCAAGCTGTTGCGTTGCTGTGGTTTTGACTTTGTTGTTGTGTCTGTGTTGTTTGGCTCCGGCCTGTAGTTGGTTATTATGCCATCGTTTGGCTCATCATCATCTTCTTCCAACGCCTTTTTGATTGCCGCAAAATCCCAATTACGTTCTTCAAAGTTGGCGAATTTATTATTAGTGCGTTGTTGGTTTTGTTGCTTCGACGTTTCCGCTGGTAGTTCATTCAAGTAATTATCAAAATGAGCAACAAATTTAATTTGTGGGTATACCATAGGCAGATAATTGTACATTTCCTTCATTTTCTGCACAGCCCATTCAGTGGTATCTTCAGTCACATATTCGCTGTCTATATATGCA
>JAEIGA010007054.1_pt1 | contig 17093 bp, 16 predicted proteins | sample 9270691 | NCBI WGS metagenome assembly JAEIGA01 (sample SAMN17057246, study PRJNA624740) | gut metagenome | biome: biome; isolation source: fecal sample | host: Bos grunniens | place: China: Xizang | collected 2019
ATGGGCCTCGTAAATAAACGGCCTGAAGCCCGGACGTTTCGCGGGAGCCGAGTTTTTCCACACATATTTTTTAGCGGGCTCGTAAACGCGGGCCGAGTAAAGCTTCGTCTGTGGATCCTGAACGACGTAACGGGCATAGGCGGGAATGCGCTCGCCGTGTCCGCCCTCCCAGCGCATTTCAAGGCGGTAGTTGTCGCCGTCTTTTATCGCGTCTTTAGGAAATTCGCGCTCCCACGTATCTGTTCCGGGAATACGGAAAAGTTCAAAATCGGGATTTACCTTCCACCCCGAAAAATCGCCGACGAGCCACATCGAGGTAGCGTTAGGCGCCCACTCGCGGAAAACCCAGCCATTCTTAGTGCAGTGAAGTCCGTAAAAATCATGAGCGCTCGCCCATTCCGAAAGAGATTTGCCGCATGTCAGCTCCCGAGCCCTTCTGAATGCGTTTTCCGCTCGTCCGCGTATCGCATTTTCAAACGGCTTCAAATATACATCGTCTAACAGTTTAGGCATCTTGGCGTTCCTTTCGTCTTAATGGTATCATTATACCACAACGCAACGCCATTTCCAAACATTAAAGAAGTCAAATGTCGAGAACGTTCGTAACCATTCCACGGGCGATTTTAGACGCGACCTCTTCGCCCATAAGAGACTGGAGAACCACCAGTGAAAACAGCATCGCCGAACCCGGCGCCTGACCGGTTATGAAATTACCGTCGGCAACGACAGGAACATTCGCGGAAGAACGATCGAGATCGACGGCGCACGAAGGATAACACGTCACATGAATATCCGAAGGCAGAAGCCCCGCGGACGCGAGAATCGTGGGCGCGGCGCAGATTGCACAGATGAGACGCCCCGCATCGGCGTGGCGCTTCAGAACTTCGATCACGCCGGGAGATTTTGAGAGGTTCTCGGTTCCGGGCATTCCGCCGGGCAGAATAACCGCGTCCCATACACCTTCACCGAGATTTTCCAAAAGTCTGTCGGCGCGCATCTCGATACCGTGGGCGCTTTTAACGCCGAGAGAGCCGCCGACAGAAACGGTTGTCACAGCAACCCCGCCGCGACGCAGAACGTCGATGACGGTCACCGCTTCAATATCTTCAAAGCCTTCCGCAAGAAAGACGACCGCGACGGGCATAGCCATAATAACTCCTCTTTTTATCAGATTACATTTTTAGCTTCGTTGCACTTGAGCTTGCGGCCGAGAATCTCCTTGTCGCTCAAAGCCTTGACCGCGGCATCCGCCTCGGCTTTATTGGGCATGTGGACGAAACCGAAGCCCTTCGATCTGTTGTTGAAACGGTTCGTGATGATTCTGGCGGAGTTAACCTTTCCGTAAGCTTCAAATTCCTTGCGAAGGACATCCTCTGTAAGATCGTAGCTTAAGTTGCCGACATAAATCTCAATCGAGCCGTCGGCGGGAGCGGGGTGGCGCTTTTCAAACTTCTGGAAATCGCCTCTTACGTTCTTTTTCACGCCTTGAGCTTTAGGTTTCCGGGATGATGTGCAGAATTTGCAGAGAAGCATCTCAACAATGAGACCTGCAACAAACGCGACGACGATGACAATCAACGTGGGAACAAGATTGTCGCCTTTGAACAACTGGATGATTTTATCCATTTTATTTTACCTTTCTTTCTTCTTCTTTTTCTTTTTTCGGCCGCCTTTATCTTACATGCTGCGAAAATCCCCGAGCGACTTCATACGGCTGGGGTGACGCAGTTTCCTTAATGCCTTCGCCTCAATCTGGCGAATACGTTCGCGCGTGACGTTGAAGAGGCGGCCGACCTCCTCCAACGTACGGCTGTAGCCGTCGGTAAGGCCGAAACGAAAATCGACAACCTGACGCTCGCGGTCGGTGAGCGTCTCAAGTATGTCACGCAGCCTTTCCTTCAGCAGGTGGCCCTCTGTAACCTCGAAAGGATTTTCGCTCGTCACATCGGGGATGAAGTCGCCGTAATGCGCATCATCGTTGTCGCCGACCTTCGACTGAAGCGAACTCGGCTGCTGAGCCATGCGCTTTACGGTTCTGACCTGTGCCGGAGGTATACCCATCTCGGCCGAAAGCTCGGCCTCGGTAGGTTCGCGACCCAACCTCTGGATAAGTTTCTTCTGGACACGCATCAGCTTGTTGATCGTTTCAATCATGTGCACCGGAATGCGTATCGTGCGCGCCTGGTCGGCGATGGCGCGCGTCGCGGCCTGACGTATCCACCACGTGGCGTACGTGGAGAATTTGTAACCGCGCTTGTACTCGAATTTCTCGACAGCCTTCATAAGGCCGGTGTTGCCTTCTTGAATGAGGTCGAGGAACGAAAGCCCCCTGTTCATGTATTTCTTGACGATGGAAATGACGAGACGCAGGTTGGCCTCTACCATCTTCGTACGGGCGATCTGGCCGGCCTTGAGAACCTTGCGCAGTTCGCCGAACGTTGTAAGAAACTCGTCGGCCGGCATGCCGAAAAGAGCCTCGTAAGTCGCCATCTTCTCACGGATCGAGGCAATTTCGGCGTCGCGCTTTTTGGAAGCCTTGGCCTTTTGAGCCGTGGAGAGTTTTGAAACGAGTTGACGATATGGCAGATAATACCTTTCGTCGGCCTCGGCGCACAAGGTCTCAAGAACCTTCTGCTTGAAATTCAAATCGAAGAAAGTCTGCTTCAACTGAGCGCGGGCGTTCGCGAGAGTCTTCTCTGCACCGCGGAGCTGAGCGGGCGTCACGTTGGATTTCGCTATCATCATGAGGTACTTTTCGCTGGCCTCATGAAGACGCTTGTCGACATCCTTTATCTGCTTTCGGAATCCGGGGATAAGCTCCATGTAATCGTTGCGCTTCTCCTCGAAGCTGTCGGTAACGATTCTGTCGAAGCGCTCGCTCTGACCTTCCAGCTTGTCGAGAAGCCCCATATACATAGGAGGAGTAAAGAGAAACCGGTTGAACATCTCGCGCGTCTTTACCTCAGCGTCCTCAATCGTCTGACAGATCGAAACCTCTTCGTCGCGCGAAAGAAGCTGAACCTGCCCCATCTGATGCAGATACATCCTGATAGGATCTTCTATGATCTCTGAAGGATGGGACTTGGCGGTCTTCTGGTTTTTGGCCTCTACGAATTTTTTTACATCCTCTTCGCGCAGAACCTGAACACCGAGAGCCTCGAGAATCTTCAAATATCTGTCGGACTGGATCGCGTCGACGATATTGGATGGCAGTATCTGATTGAGTTCTTCGTATGTTATGTAACCGCCGTTCGCCTCGCTACGATGCTTAACGTCGTTAATGACGTCGTTGAGTTCCGTCTCACGGAGAATGGACATACCTTCCATGGAGGGCAGAACCGCATCCGCATCGAGAGCGGCGTCGTCTTCGTCGCCGACGAAACTTGGGAGAGGATCTGCGCTTTCAAGATTGGCGTCACTTTCTTCTTCGGCGGTTTCTTCGCCGCCCTCTTTCTGTTCAACCTCGGCGGCGAATTTCTCCGCATCAAGCTGATTCGCGTCGATCTCGGTCTCGTCCAAGATATCATCTTCGACCAGAGCCAACTTTTTTGAACGGCGAGTCAGCTTGATGGCTTTCTCTTCAAAGTCAAAATCTTCAATCAACTCAGCGTCAATCTCCAATTCCTCTTCTTTGAGAACCTTCTTCTTCTCTGTTTTCGTGGACGTTTTCTTCGCAGAAACTGTCTTTTTTACGCTCTTAGGCTGCTGTTTCGCCGGTTTTTTAACTTTGGCCATATTTCTCCAGTATACAATTCACCCATTTGCACTTTGTCAAATGTTGATTCATTATACCAAAAAAAATTCGTTTTGTGTTAACTTTTACATGAAATCTGCAATCAGTCGGAACCCTTCATGGCAAGCGAACGGCCGCCGTCTATCGCATATGTCTGACCGGTCACGAAGCGGCCTTCTTCCGAGCAAAGGAAAAGAACCACGTTGGCCACATCTTCAGCGAGACATTTCTCGTGAAGAAAATTAGTCCCGTGGGTTATATTCTCGCCTGAATTGTCATCGGGTCTGACGACGATACCGGGAGCAACCGCATTTACTGTGATTTTATCTTCGCCCAACTCTTTTGCGAGAGAACAGATCATTGACGACACACCGCCTTTGGCGGCGGCGTAATCGACGCATTTTTTAAGACCGCACCTTGCGACAACGGACGAAAAGCAGATAATCCGACCTCCCTTGCCGGCCTTAACCATTTCACGCGCGGCGGCGCGGCTCATCCAGATCGCGCCCATAAGATTCACGCCGATAATGTTGTTGATGACATCATCCGTCTGATCGATCAGACTTGCCATTCTGCCGCGTGCGCTGCCGCCGGCGACATGAACCATAATGTCTATACCGCCGAATCGCTTTACACACTCGGCTACGGCGGCGTCACAACATCTGGAATCGGTGACATCACCTGCGAAAGCCTCTGCCTCGCCGCCAGCCGCACGGATCGCATCAACCGTACGCCGGGCGATCTCCATCGTATAATCGCACACGAAAACTTTAGCGCCCTCCGCCGCGAAGCGCTTCGCCGAAGTTCCGCCGATATACCCGCCGGCACCGGTTAGAAGCGCTACCTTGCCGTCAAAACGTTTCATTGTTCTTTCATCCTTTCGTAATCGCGGTTAAAGAAAAACACTCGAGCGACAATCAGCATGAGTGCACCGACAATGTAAAAACCTGCGAACGCCGCGATGCTGAACTGCACCGTCAGATTATCGTTCATCCAACCGGTTACCATCGAAGAAAACGAACCGAGCAGAAACGAAACCGAGAACGCGATCGCTGCGCCGGCCGCGTGATAACGCTGGGGAATAACTTCAAAAAGCGCCGCGAAGAGATTAGAATCGTATACTCCGCGGAACACGCCGAAAAGAGCCATCGCGAAGCAGCACACCGCAAAATTCGAGGCAAACGCCATCAGCAAAATAAACGGCACGGCCGCCAGCATTCCGACGAACATGGTTTCAAGGCGAATGCCCGGACGGAATTTCGCAAGCCGGTCGGATATCCTGCTGCCTGCGGCGACACCGACGAACGCACCCGCGAAATGCCATGCGAGCGCATTGAGCGGAACCCATTTCGGATCGACAGCCCCTTCAAATTTATCGCCGAGAAGATTAGGCATCCAATTTCTGTAACTGCCGTCCACTGCGATAAACATCAGCAGCGACAGAGCCGTCAAAAGCGCGGACGGACGACGGAAAAGTATTGTCGCCGCCTCTTTGAAGGAACGCTTCTTAACAGGCCCCCTTGGAGCGCCGGACGGGTGTTTGTCGTTAAGCACAAACACAAGAAAAACAGCTATCGCAAGCCCGGCCAATCCGAATATGCGAAACGGCAAGCGCCACGCCCCCGAGCCCATATCCTTCATTCCGCCAAGATATCCCGAGATCGCCGAAAAGGAAATTATGCCCAGATAAAGCGCACTCTGGTAAATGGAAAAAGCCGTCGCCCGCGTCTCAATATGATACTGGCTTATAAGCGAAGAAGCCGACGCGCCGACAAACGCCTGACCGGAAGACGTTATTATACCGTATGAAAGAATGAACAATCCTATCCCCGACGCGAATGACGAAAGAAAAGTTCCAAACGAAAAAAGAACGACTCCTGCAATGACTATCCATTTGCGCCGGAGAAAATCGGCGGCAATCCCTGAAAACGGCAGGCATACGCCCATAACTATCCCGAATACGGTCGAAACAGCCCCGATCTGCACATCGCTTACACCGGCGCTGGCGAAGTCGGCTCTGATCTGCGAAACCGTGGCGCCGAATATCTGGCGCGTACCTTGAAGGAAAAGATAAGTGAGCCACAATGCGCCCAAAAGAGTCCACTTGTACATTTCTTTGTTGCGAAACATGCTCATCCAACGAAGTCTGAGGGCGATTTTTACGGATTCAACCGCAATTCCCGCCGATATTTTCGAAGATCCTCTCACACGGTCCGTAAACACTATCGGCAGTTCTTTTATCTTAAGTCCGCTTTTCCATGCGCGATGATTCATCTCAAGCTGGAATGAATACCCTGCGCTTTCAATGGCCTCATACCGCATCGCCTTCAACGCCGAAACCTTCCAGCATTTGAAGCCGCCCGTCGGATCCTTAAGCGGCATTCCCGTGACGGTCCGGATGAAAACCCCTCCCGCCCTGGAAACAAGCCTCCGCTTGAACGGCCACCCCGGCGTCGCTCCGCCCTTTACATACCGCGAACCGATCACGAGATCGGCATCTTCGGAGACAAGACGCGGAACGTCTTCAGGATTGTGACTGAAATCGCAATCCATCTGAACGATCTTATCGGCCCCCAGCTCAATAGCCTTTTTAAACCCTGCAAGATAAGCTTTGGCGAGCCCTTCTTTTTTCTCCCGATGAAGGCAGTGTACGCGGGAATCATCCTTGACTACGGATTCTATGACGTCACCCGTACCGTCCGGAGAATTATCGTCAACAAAAAGAATTTCAAGAGAACCGTCAACCGCAAGAAGCGATTCCACCATCGGCCGGACGTTATCCTTCTCGTTGTAGGTGGGAATTACAACAACAGTCTTCATTTGATAACCTTGAAAATCTCTTCGCACCCCATCATCCGTCCTTTACCTTTCGTGCCGCACGCCAGCTCGCCGGACTCCGGCTCGATTATCGTGACGCCGCGTTCTCTCAAGGCGGAAATATTGTCTTGGGTAACGGCACTTTCCCACATGCCGTCATTCATCGCAGGAGCCACCACGACAGGTGCGCGCGTCGCAAGAAGCGTCGCCGTAAGAAGATTGTCGGCGATTCCATAGCGCATCTTCGCGATGGTGTTGGCCGTCGCCGGCGCAACGACCACAAGATCGGCGCACTCCGCGAGCGAAATATGTTCCGGCTTCCAGGAAACAGGCGGCGCGAACTGATCTACCATAACCGGGTTGCGGCTCAAGGTCTGGAAAGTAAGCGGCTTTACGAATTCGCAGGCCGCAGGCGTCATGACCACATTGACTTCGTCTCCGTTTCTGATCAGCAGTCTGACGAGTTCCGCAGCCTTATATGCGGCGATCGACCCCGTGACGCCCAAAACTATCCGTCTCATTTTACTTTCCTTTTTTTAAAAGTATTTCATCGTTTTGTCTTCGGGAGGATTATATCATTTTAAGAAAAAAATGAACAGTTGCCCGACCTATTGCATCGCACCGTAACCAAAAAGCGCATAATCACCTTTCAGCGGATCCCCGGGAAAAACATTTTTCATCTTCTCGGTCAGTTTCACCGCCACGGCCATCGATGCGGACGTCGAATCCAAAAGACCGAGATGCTTGGCCTGCGAAAGAACATGTGTATCAAGGGGAATGACAAGAGTTTCCTTGGAAATAAAGCCGGACCACAAACCCAAATCTACGCAAGAACGGTCGCGCACCATCCAGCGAAGAAACATACACACCCTTTTGCAGGCCGAACGCGAATTTTTCGGTATGACGGAATATTCACCTCGGCATCCGGCGAAGAGCTCCACGATTCTCTCGACCGCCACACGCCCGTCGGAAACTCCGGCCGCTTTCAGACATTCGCCGAGAGAACCGTGTCTGACCAGGATATCGCGATAGGCGCGGAAAAACGCATTCATCGTACCTTCGCTGAAAAACCTGTAAAAGGTTTTCGGGGAGTCCGCCGGAAACGAAAACTCGAAAAGCCCTTCTCTGATCCACCCGTCGATATCACCTTCGGCAAGACCTACGATATGCGCGATCTTCGGAATAAACTGCTTGCGCGAGCCAAAACTCAGGCCGGACGCCACAAACGCCGTCGCTTCGCGGTTTTTATCGCCGGCGACCGTATGCATAAAACGCGAAGGATCGCGGTCCAAAAACGATTCGTTCTCGTACCGTTCGGCACAGCGCCTTAAAAGATCTCTCAATTCTCGCTTCAGACGGGCCTGCCGATAAGGATTTGGGGATGGGCTTCAAGTATCTCGAGCGTCACCTTGTCACCTGGACACGGGATGACCGAACAGTCCGCCGGCTTATCCCAGACAACGATTCTGTTGCCGCTGTCGCGACCTGAGAATCTGTCGGCTTTGCGCTTCGAGGGACCTTCGAAAAGAACTTCGCGCACCGTTCCGACAAGCTTGTCGTTGCGTCTTTGTCCGCGCAGTTCCTGATCCGCAAGAAGCACCTGATCGCGACGCTCCTTCTCCTCTTTCGGAACATCGTCTTCAAGCGCCGCCGAACGCGTGCCGGGGCGCGGCGAATACTTGAAGATAAAGGCGTTGTCGAAACCTGCCTCTTCCATAAGAGAGCGCGTCTGCCCGAAGTCTTCTTTTGTCTCGCCGGGATAGCCTACGATCACATCGGTCGTGACGGCGAACTCGGAATCAAACTCTCTCAGCTTCGCGACGGCGGCGAGATATTCTGCGCGGGTATAGCGACGCCCCATCTCGGCAAGCACGCGGTCGCTGCCGGACTGGACCGGCAGATGCAGATGGCGGCAGACCTTGGGACAGTCTTTGTAGACCTGGATCAGTTCATCCGTACAGCCTTTAGGATGCGCACTCGTAAAACGGATGCGCTCAAGCCCGTCGATATCGTTAAGAGCCCTCAAAAGACGGGGGAACGCCTCGCCGTCAAAATCGTCCCAGGCCCTATTTCTGATGCCGTATCTCAGAACGCTCTGACCGAGAAGACAAACTTCCCTGACGCCACGTCTGGCCAATGAGGAGACTTCCGCTATGACCTCTTTTGCGGGTCTTGAATATTCATGTCCGCGCACGTCGGGCACGATGCAGTAGCTGCAGCGGTTGTCGCACCCCAGAAGAACCGTTACGAACGACTGCCAGCCGGTATCGACATGAGCGTCCATTCCGACGGGCACGACATCTTCGCCGAGCTCTAGAACGGGATATCTGCCCTCTGACACGATTTTTGGAATGAGCCCGAAAGCGCGCGGCCCGACGGCGAAATGAAGTTTCGGCAGGCGCTTGAAAATATTTTCGCCCATGCGCTTTACCGCACAGCCCATCATCCCCGTAATCTTACCGGCCGCGATCATGTTGCCGGACTTCCCGACAGCCTTCTCTTCGGCCTTCTGGCGTACGGTGCAGCTGTTGACGATAACCATTTCGGCGTCGTCTTCGTTCGCGGCCTTCTCGTGCCCCGCGGCGATCATAAGCGACTCGACCGCTTCGGAGTCGCGCACGTTCATCTGGCAACCGTAAGTGTGTATGTAGAATTTCATTTTATTTATTTAGCCACTACCGCTTTTTCAATACGACGAGCGTCTCGAAACGCGCCGTACGAGGAAACATATTGAACCATTTCACATCTTCGATTTCATACGTCGAGGAAAGCTGCCTGAGATCGCGCATCAGCGTAGCGGGATCGCAGCTTACATAAAAAATCCTTCCGGCGACAGACCTAGCCAACGCGCGTGCCGCGGCAGGTTCCATCCCTCCGCGGGGAGGATCGACGACAACCGTGGTTTCGGGAGTAATCTTCAACCGTCGAATGTCGCGGCCTACAAGACCAACGTGAAAACGCGCGTCCGAACGTCCCTGGGCGAGAGCGTTGCGACGGGCGAATTCGATCGCGCGGCGGCCGGACTCGACGCCGGTCAGCCGCTCCGGCTCCATACAGAGACCGAAGACTCCGACGCCGCAGTAAAGATCCAGCACCTCTTTCGACGGAGAAGCCCGGAATTTTTTGACGACCGCTTTCACAAGATCGTCGCCTACGGCGGGATTAACCTGATAGAAACCGTCGGAAGGAACTTCGAAAACCTTTCCTGCCGTCTCCTCTTTTATCGCGACATTGCCGGGCGCGTTACCCATCCACCACACGACGCCCGAGCGTTTCGAGAACCTGATGGTCACATTCTCCTTGTCTTGAACGGACTTGCGTACGGCCTTCGGTCCGGACGAAAGAAGCCTGAAAACGTTGTTCCGTATCTCCGGAAGTTTCGCGTTGATCTCCGGACACGCGAGCGGATCTTCAACGATGTCGACGATTTTATGGGACGGCTCTTCGCGATACCCCAAAACGGGTCGCGACGAATCGCTTGAAAAATGATAGACGACCTTATTGCGGTAATTGAATGACGCGCCTTCGTCCGCCGCGGATGAAGATTCGCGAAGATCGCAATCTTCAGGCAGCGAAATGCGGTTGCGCTCGAAAAATTCAGCCAGTTGGGCGCGTTTAGCCTCCTTCTCGCCCTTCACGCTCAAATTCCAATAAACGGCCCCGGGAACAGGAACTTCGCCGGTTCCGGTGCGCTCGGCGGACGCGTCTTCAATCTCAACAAGCCGCGCCTTTACGAAATTCTTTTTCTCCTGGACAATCTCGGCTTTCACCTGTTCTCCGGCGAAAGCGCCGGGAACGAAAACGACGCGCCCGTCGCCCAGCCGACCAAGGCCGTCACCGCCGTAGACGGACTTCGCGATGTAGATCGATGATGTCATAATTCCACTACTCCCATATCGCTCGGCATTGACCATCCGCCGCGCGGCGAAAGACAGACAGAACCGACAGCAGGACCGTCGGGCAGCGAACTGCGTTTGAACTGCTGGGTGAAAAAGCGCTTAAAGAAGATTTCCAGCCATTTTTCAATCGTCACTCCGTCATACTTCAGCGCAAACGCCTTTTTGGCGAGAGAAAGAATTTTGGCCTTCGTCGCCCCGCGGCGCATGAAATGGTAAATGAAGAAATCATGAAGCTCGTAGGGACCGACCTTGTCTTCGGTCATCTGCGCGATAGAGCCGTCATCCGACGCGGGCAGAAGTTCAGGAGAAACGGGAGTATCCACAATATCAACGAGCGCGTCGCGGACCGAAGAATGGGAAAGCGCGTAACTGTTGACAATCGCCTTTACGAGCGTTTTCGGAACGCCGGCGTTAACGCCGTACATGCTCATGTGATCACCGTTGTACGTGCACCAGCCGAGCGCAAGCTCCGAAAGATCGCCGGTACCTATCAGAAGCGCCCCGGTCTGATTTGCCTTATCCATCAAAATGAAAGTGCGGGCCCGGGCCTGGGAATTCTCGTAAGTAATGTCCTTTACGCTTTCGTCGTGGCCGATATCGCTGAAATGACTCTTGACCGATGCCGTGATATCAACCGTCTCAAGCGTCACGCCGAAGCCCTCGCACAGTTTCTCCGCATTGCCCTTTGTACGGTCCGTAGTGCCGAAACCGGGCATAGTCAACGCGAGAATGTCTTTAACGTCATAGCCGAGTTTTTTGAACGTCTCGACCGCTACGATAAGCGCAAGAGCCGAATCAAGCCCGCCTGAAATGCCAAGAATGATTTTTTTGCAGTTGATCGCTTTCAGACGGGTCGCCAAAGCGGATGTCTGAATGGAGAGGACTTCTGAGATACGTCTGTCAAGCTCGGTCGGATCGGAAGGCACGAAAGGCGCGGGGTCAACTTCTCTCAGAAGATCGTCGCCGCCGACGACAAACCGTTCGGCGAGAGCCACACGACGAACCGGATCGGGCGATGCGGCTTTAAAGAAAGGATTGCATGAACGCTCAAATTCAATAAATCCCACGTCGATATCCGTGGCCGAGATGGATCCACCGCCGTTGAAGCGCTCGCCGTCGGCAAGAATCGTCCCGTTTTCGACGATAATCTGGGGGCCCGCAAATGCGTAATCCGTTGAAGATTCACCGACACCAGCTCCCGAATGGACATAGCCCGCGTTCAAGAGAGCCGAGCGCGACGATATGGCGTTGAGGCGGTAATCGTGGCGTGAGGCAATCTCAGGCGCGGCTGACGGACAGAGAATTATATTTGCGCCGGCGAGCGCAAGATTTACGGCCGGAGCCAACGGCGAAGCGGCATCGGCACCGATCTCGACCGCGTACGAAACATTACCGGAGACAAACAGGAGGTCTGTTCCGAAAGGCACTTCAGCTCCGCAGAAATCGACAGTTTTCAGAGAGGCCGCGGTCGCAACGGGAGCGAACCACCTGCCTTCAGAAGAAGAATTGACGACACTTTTTGGCACAAAACCCTTGACGGCGCCGCTCTCGACGACGGCCGCGCAATCGTAAATGCGCCCGTCCACCCTTAAAGGAAGACCGACAACCGCGGCCACGCCCGGCGAATGAGCAGTAAAGGCGGCAAATTTTTCAAGAGCCCTCTCCGCAGCTTTAAGCAACCTCGGCGAAAGAAAAACATCGCCGCACGTTGCACCAGTCAAACATAATTCCGGGAAAACTACCGCGTCGGCGCCCTTCTCTACGGAACGCGAGAAGAAATCCTCGATTGACGCCTCGTTAACCGCGCAATCGGCAATCTTTACAGGCGGAACCGCCGCAACAACTCTTGTAAAATCTTTCATGCTCTTATTATACCAAAATGCGATATTATTTAGGGAAAGATTTAAGATTACGCCTAATCAGCGTTTATCGACCCAATTCACATCGAAGAACCGCAAAAACAGAACCGGACAAATCGAAAGATCAATCGGCTCTCGCCATTACGGTAAGCGAACGGGCGAGCATTTCGGTACCTACATTGCCGGCATCGAAATCGGCTTTGATCCTGCTGTAACGACGAACACATTCCTCACGGCAGGCGGCGCGCACTACGACATCGTTTACAATGCCACTGGCGATCCTGTTGACGCCCATGTCTGTCGGAGACTTGTAAGGACCCGGCTCTCCCATCATCCGCTCCCAGATTTCGCGCAAAATCGGATACCCCTCCACATCGCGGTTGTAGTTCACGCGAATTTCGCCGTACGCGAGAAAATGGTGAGGATCGATCTGATTTTCGTCTTTAAGCTCCAATGTAGCCGCTTCGTACGCCACGTTCAACGGATGCATCAAAGGCAGATTCCACACGGGAAATGTTTCAAACTTCGCATAACCGGCTCTGTTGCCGCGCTTCACCTCATGATAAAGCATCGTAAGACAGGTGGCGAACTTACCCGACCCCGGCCCGGGGCCCGTAACGACCACGATCGGCTTTTCAGTCGGGATGTAATCGTTGCGGCCGTAACCTGAATCGCTCACGATCGTATCAAGATCATTCGGATAACCCTGAATCGGATAGTGATAAAAAACGGCTACACCCGCATCCTCCAACGTCTTGGCGAACGCGCGCGTTGAAGGATGGCCGTCAAAGCGCGTAATCGCAACGCCGCGCACGGAGATGCCGAACTCTCTCATCGCATTGATGAGTTTCAACGTTTCTTCTTCATACGTCGTTCCGTAATCGGCGCGGCGCTTTTTCTGCTCGATATCACCGGCATAAATACAAAGCACAAGTTCAGCCTGATCGCCCAAACTCTGCAGAAGACGGAGCTTTACGTTAGGATCGTACCCGGGCAGACAGCGCGCCGCATGATTGTCGTTCATCAGCTTGCCGCCGAACTCCAGATAAAGCTTGCCGTATTTCTCAGCGCGACGACGAATTTCCTTCGACTGTTCGCGGACATACTTGTCGTTATCGAATCCTAATCTCATTTACCCCGCCGATCCACTTCAACGCTTTATGATTTCGTCGATGATTTTCTGGATATTTTCTTTGCAGCGCCCGCAGCCGCCGCCCGCCTTTGTGAAGTTCATCACTTCCTCGACCGATGTGAGCTGATTCTCGGTCACAACGCGACGAATCTCGTTCTCTGAAACGTTATAACATGAACAAAGAACGCTTTCTTCAAGATTGCGATCGGAATTCTCGCCCGTTTCGTAATTTTTGATAGCGGCCTCCATCGCCTCTCGACCCATGACGGAACAATGCATCTTTTGAGGCGGAAGGCCTCCAAGATAATCGGCGATTTCCTGATTCGTGATTTTTTTCGCCTCTTCAAGAGTCTTGCCGAGCACCATCTCGGTCAACGCCGAACTCGACGCGATCGCACTGGCGCAGCCGAAAGTCTGAAACTTGGCCTCGACGATCTTGCCGTCCTCTCCAAGCTTGAACTGAAACTTAAGCGCGTCTCCGCACGCAAGAGAGCCGACCGTCGCGCTACCGTCGGGATTTTCGATCGTACCAACATTCCGGGGGTTCCGGAAATGATCCATCATCTTATCAGAGTAATTCCACATATCGGTTGAATATTATACCATAAAAAAGCGCATTCAACTTACGATAAATCGCATTCAATAGCGCCCTGACGTAAAACCCTTAGAGAATCCGCACAAGAAGCGTCAATAACGGTCGAAGCGACTCCGCCGGGGCTTACCCCCCCGTCAACGACCAGATCGGCGGACAAGCCAACGGATGAAAGCGCCTCAACGGCATGAAGCGCCGCCTGGGCGCCGGAAAGATTCGCGCTTGTAACCTTGAGAACTCCGCCGCATCTCTCCAGCAAGGCACGCGTCCATTCAAAATCGGGAACGCGAAAACCTTCCGAGGATATTCCGTCTGAAAGAACCAGCGTGAGCGCGCCGGGCCAGTGCCGGGCCGCCAAATCCGCCGCGCGCGACGCAAGGCGAAACCCCTTCGCCTCGACAGCTTCAGCGCCTGAAGCCAGAAACGCTATCGGTTTTTTCTGCGCTCTGCCCTTAATCGTGTAAAGACGCTCAACCGCGTCCGGAAACCCCGGATGCGCGGCCAACCCGTAAACCGTATCGGTCGGAATTACGGCGACACCGCCGCGAAGAAGAATTTCCGCAGCGGCGTCAAGCCCCTTTGAATCGCACGATACAATCTTCATCAAACGCCCATTTCCGTTAAAATTCTTACGGCTAGCTTTACCATCTCGGCACAGGGACGCTTCGCATAATATGCGCTCGTACGCTCTTCGGGTGCACCGCCTTGGGTCGCGCCGACACCCTCCAAAAGTTCGCGGCAGACTATTGAACCGCACTCCTCTTTAAAACGGCGGCAAAACTCCTGAACATAACCGTAGACCGCCGCCTTATCATCTCCGTATTCAAGACCGAAAACAAGCGAGGCGCCCGTAACCGCACCGCACACTTCGCGCATACGCCCTACGCCTCCGCCCAAACCGCAAGAAATTTTCGCCGCCACTTCTTCGTCAAGGGCGTACTTATCGGCAAAGGCCAAAAAGACGGACTGTGAACAGTTTTTACCGCTCTTGAAAAACTCTTCGGCTTTCAGCTCACGGGATTTCGATTCCATTTTTTCACCCTCTGTATTTATTTAACATTGTTTCAAATTCGTCGGGCGTGACACCGACAAGAATAATACGCTTAGTCTTTGACGTTTCTCCGGATTTGAATTTTACGCGCGACTTAGGCAGATCGAACGCATCGGCAACAGTTTCAACGAGCTCCTTGTTGGCCTTTCCGTCGACGGGCGCCGAGCGAAGCCGGACTTTTAGAGCATCAGCGACCGCGCCGTCGATACCGGAACGCGAAGAGCGGGGTTGAGCCCTCACGTTAACGACAACACCCTCTGGACTTTCAGCGTAAAAACTCATCTTGGAAACTTATCTCAAACACATCCTTCAAGAGCTTCGGCAATTTCAACTTTCGTCAAATCGCGGAACTCGCCGGGATTAAGATCTATCGGCAGAGCCAGGGATCCTACAGCAACGCGTTTCAGCGAAAGAACAACAAGATGAGCCGCCGAACACATATAACGTATCTGACGCTTTCTGCCCTCTTTCAAGACAAACTCAAGAGTAGTGACATTGTTGAACGTCTCGCCGACCACTCGAACGGGAACAGGACGCGTCATATAGCCGTCCGGCATTTTAACCGAGCCGCGCAGAATCGCGAGCTTTTCGTCGCTCCAGCGACCGGCAGCCTTTACGATATAAGTCTTTGTATGACCAAAACTGGGATGAGTCAACCTGTTCGTAAGATCGCCGTCGTTACTCATTAAAAGAAGACCTTCAGAATCCTTGTCGAGCCGCCCGATGGGGACCAGTCTTTCGCTTACGGAATTCCTGATGAGATCCGCAACGGTCTTTCCGCCGAAAGGATCGCTCATGGAACTTAAAACGCCGACAGGTTTATACAGCATTATCGTTCGTTTCGGCTCTGCTGCGAAGATTTTATCGCCATCAATCGCAACAATGACGGAAACAGGGTCGAAACGCGCACCTGGCTCTCGGATTACCACTCCGTCAACGGTTACGCGCCCCGACTCGATTATTTCCGCCGCGCCGCGTCTCGACGAGACCCCTGCGCGTGCCAATATATTCTGCAAGCGTTCCTCTGCCATATTTTAAACCGTGATCTGTGAATCGTCCTTCTTGACGTTCTTGTCCTCGAGACCGAAGCGCTTGAGATCGATGTCGACGATGCCGAGCGGCTTATTGGTCTTCCAGGCGCCGCGCGTAAAGTCGGGTATCTCGTACGTCTTACCGCGACGATCGGCCGACTTCTCGGTAAGCTCGCAGATGCAGCTCGTCGCGGCAAGATCGTAGACGTCCATATCGAGCGGGAGGCCCTGCTGGAGGCAGTAGATCCAACGCGCATCCATAATGAAGTCCATGCCGCCATGACCGCCCACGCGCTCGGCGAGTTCTCCGACGGTCTTCCAAAGAGGATGGCGATACTTCATGCGAAGCTCCTCGGTCTTCTTTTCGTCAAACCACTTGTGAGCTCCTGAGCCGGGCTTCTCCTCGAATACAGCGCGGAACGGATAATCGCAAACTGCGCCCTTCGTACCCGAAACGAGCTGAATGCGCGAATAGGGACGAGGCGAGAAGACATCGTGCTGAAGAAGAATCGACTTTCCGTTAGCCGTCTTGATGAGAGCCGAATTCATATCGGCCGCCTTCATGGGAGTATTGATTCTCGGATCGCCCTCTCTCAGGACGTTCTTCATGTACCAGCTCATGTTCTTCTTATCCGAGTCAATCGAGACGAGATAGTCGAGACGATCGCCGCGGTTGATGTCGAACGTGAGGCAGAGCGGCACGAGGCCGTGGGTCGGGTAACGGTTACCGCCATGAAGACGGTTCTCCTCATATCTCCAATACTCAATCTCGGGGTAGCTGCGCTCAGCCATGTGACGAAGGTCGTGAATGTAGGCGCCCTCGGCGTGGACGAGCTCACCGAGCATACCGAGTTTGGCGAGATTGAACGTAAGCATTTCGATTTCGCCGTAGCAGCAGTTCTCGAGCTGCATGCAGTGACGCTTCGTCTTTTCGCTCGTCTCGACGAGCTCCCAGCACTCATCGACGGTGAACGCGCTA
>JAEIGA010007055.1_pt1 | contig 17092 bp, 13 predicted proteins | sample 9270691 | NCBI WGS metagenome assembly JAEIGA01 (sample SAMN17057246, study PRJNA624740) | gut metagenome | biome: biome; isolation source: fecal sample | host: Bos grunniens | place: China: Xizang | collected 2019
TGTATGGACATCATTGAACCCGAGGGATCTGAAGACCTCTTCGGTCTCTGAAGCAAGAGCCTCATTGATCTCTACACTTCCATATCCACCCGGTTTGAGCAGCGCAAATGCACATCGGGCCACCGCCCTCTCAAACAGCAGAGGATCGTCATCCGGCACGAAGAGGGCAAGATGCGGCTCAAAATCAAGGACATTTGTCCTCATCAGAGCCTTTTCAGAGTCCATCACGTATGGAGGGTTGCTAACTATGATGTCGAACTGGCCGAGCTCCTGTAAAGATTGTCCCAGTACATCCGCCTTGATGAACTGCGGCTTCCGGGCTGACGTTCGGGACATCTCTTCTGAAAAGTCCTGATTCTCAGCGACTTCCAGAGCTCCGTCAGATATATCTATCGCAAAGACTTCCGCATCTGGGATTTCCAAAGCGAGAGTCCAGGCTATGCAGCCGCTGCCGGTACATAGATCCAGGATACGAAGCGAAGGTCGCTCAAGGACTGCCCTGCAGAGGATTTCAGTCTCAGGACGAGGAATCAGTACATCCGGAGTCACATTGAATCGTCTCCCGTAGAACCAGGCTTCATTGAGGACATACTGAAGAGGCTCGCCTGCAGCCATACGACAAAAGGACTTCCGTATCGCTGCTACATCCGGATCCGCAACCTTATAATCCGGATCGAGGATATGAGTGTAACGCGTTGTCCCAAGGAGCTTCTCCAAGCAAGCATATACCATCTCCCGCGCCTCTCTTTCAGGATAAACCGGTGAGAGAGCGGATATTCCTTCCTTTATGATGGATGTAAGGTACAGAACTTATGAATTTTCGATTACCGTAGAAAGAAAATCTGTCATAGACATGCCTGCAGCACGCACCATCTGAGGCACGAGAGATGCTGCAGTCATACCTGGTATCGTATTGACTTCAAGGAAATAGAGTCCATCCTCAGAAGCAATGTAATCCACACGTACGAGTCCGCTGCAGCCCAGATGAGAATATATCTTCTTTGATACTTCCTGTATTTCATCCCTAAGCAGATCAGGGATCTGAGCCGGACAGACCTCCTTGCTGTGACCGTTGTATTTAGCCTCATAATCGAAGAATTCGTTGTCCGTCAGAATCTCGATCACCGGCAAGGCAGCCAATTCACCGCCATTGTTATAAACCGCACAAGTAAGCTCACGTCCTACGACAGCAGACTCTGCAATCAGCATATTTCCTTCAGAGAAGGCATATTCCACGGCCTTGCCGAAATCCTCTACCGCCTTCACCTTTGTCACACCGAAGCTGCTTCCGCCATCTGTCGGCTTCACAAACATAGGAAGACCGAGTCTTTCAACCGCCTTCTGTGCAAGACCCTCAACTGACTCACCTTTTCGGAGGAAGATATCGTCCGCACATTTGACGAAGTCCACATCCTTCAGATAGCTCTTGCATGAGAACTTATCGAAGGTAATGGCAGAAACGAAGGCATTGCAACCGCTGTGAGGCACACCTAACATTTCGAGATATCCCTGAGTGAGACCGTTCTCGCCAGGTGTTCCGTGCTGCATGATATATGCAAAATCAAACTTGATCCTTTCGCCGTCAAGAACCACAGAGAAGTCGTTCTTATCAACGGAAACGGCATCCCGGGCCACTTCCTTCCTTGCCTCCCCGCCTTTACGATACGCCTTCAGAGTCCACTTGCCGAATCTGGCAAAAATCTCATATAAATCAAACTTGTCACCATCTATCTGCGAAGCTGTGAACTCTCCGCTTCGCACCGACACTTCCCACTCGGAAGAGTCACTGCCATATATCACTGCTATATTCTTCATAAATCGTCAACTTAAATATTCCTGACAAACTCCACATCACAGGAATCACTCAAAGAAATAATCTGTACTTTCTTCCGCCTTTACAGACGCATCCGCATCGCTGCCGTCGCAATCCAGATTCAACGAAATGCCCGGAGGAGCCATAAACGCCTCATTCTCATCAAGCTTCAGGGACTGGTCCTTGCGACATTTCTGCATGAAGAGTCCCCATATAGGAAGGGCCATATTCGATCCTCCTCCGAGAGAAAGCGACTCGAAATGCACCTGGCGGTCTTCTGCTCCGACCCACACTCCTGCCGTCAGCGACGGCGTGTAACCTATGAACCATCCGTCCGACTGGTCATTGGTTGTTCCTGTCTTACCGGCGATCTCACCCTTGAGTCCGTACTTGGCGCGCAATCTCACACCTGTACCGCTGTTGACCACTCCCTGCATCAGATTCGCCATAAGGAAAGCTGTATATTCGCTGATAGCCTCACGCTTGCTGTTGGTGAACTCGCCGAGCACATTACCCATACTGTCCTCGATTCTGGTAACGAATATCGGAGACACATAGACACCTCGTGACGGGAAGGTATTGTATGCCGCAACCATCTCATATACAGTGATATCCGCAGCACCCACACAAAGTGAATTCACAGGATCCAGGAAACATCCCACACCCATCTTGCGCATCATCTCCACCATAGCCTCCGGACCGTACTGCTTCATCAGATAAGCCGAGATATTGTTGGAACTCTTCGTAAGACCCCATTTCAATGTCACAGTCTGTCCGATCCACTCGTCCTTATCGGTACTTGCAGGTGTCCAGGTCTCATCTTCGTTCACAATGAAGGTCTGAGGTACATTCACCACCTTGTCGCAAGGAGACATGCCTTCCTGCATAGCGAGCGTATAAAGGAACGGCTTGATGGTAGAACCTACCTGACGCTTGCCTTGACGCACATTATCATATTTGAAATAACGGTAGTTAGGACCACCCACATACGCCTTGATATGTCCTGTCTCCGGTTCGATGGCCATGAATGCCGCACGAAGATGCGACTTATAATATTTTATGGAGTCGTTCGGAGTCATCGTGGTATCTATGTAACCATTCTTGTTCCATGAGAAGACCCTCATCTTGACAGGAACATCGAAGCTCTTGCGGATTTCTGACTCGGAAGCTCCGTTGCCCTTCATTATGCGGTAGCGGTCGCTCCAGCGTCGTGCCTGCTTCATAAGCTGGTCGATGGTCTGCTGATCGACATCATTTGAAAAAGGCTTGTTGGTCTTCCATCTGAGATCTCTCCAGAAGCTCTTCTGAAGGTCCTTGCCAAGATGCTCCGCCACAGCTTCTTCCGCATATTTCTGCATACGCGAATCGATTGTAGTGTAGATTCTCAGACCGTCCTTGTCAAGATTGTATGATGTTCCGTCAGCCTTCTTGTTCTTGTTGAGCCAGCCGTAGAGCTGGTCGTCAGCCCAGAGAAGCGAATCCACTACATAGTCTTCATACTGATTGTACGAAGACCTCTTCGGCTTCTTCGCATTCATTGTACGACGGAGCATATCGCGGAAATATGGTCCCACACCGGCATTATGATCCTGGATCTGATATGAAAGCTCGATCGGTATCTGCTGGATGGAATCACGCTCCTGAGCGGTCAGGAAGCCGTTTTTCTCCATTCTGGAAATGACCAGATTCCTGCGGACGAATGATTTGTCAGGATTGATGGCAGGGTTGTACCTTGTAGGCTTGTTCACCATTCCCACCAGGGTTGCAGCCTCTTCAACCGTCAGATCTATCGGATTCTTGCCGAAGAATGTCTGAGCCGCAGCCTTGATTCCGTACGCATTGCTGCCGAAGAAGATCTGATTCATATACATAGTCATGATCTCATCCTTGGTGTAGTTGCGCTCGAGCTTCACTGCCGTGATCCACTCCTTGAGCTTGATCCATACCATCTTGAGGATAGAGACTCCCGGAATCTTGCTGCTTACATCCTCACGGGGATAGAGGGTCTTTGCAAGCTGCTGGGTGATGGTACTTCCGCCTCCCTGGCTCGAATCACTGCTCAGGAGGGTCTTCACAAGAACTCGGGCAAGACTCTCGAAGTCAATGCCTGAATGCCTGTAGAATCTCTCGTCCTCTGTAGCGACAGCTGCATTGACAATGTTTGGAGAAAGTTCGTCATATCTGACATACGATCTGTTCTCAATATGGAAGGTAGTCAGTACCTGGCCATCGGTTGAAATTACCTGTGTAGCAAGCTTGCTGTCAGGGTTTTCCAGCTCCTCGAATGACGGGATATCCGCAAACGCCCATACTGCTGCAAGCAGAAGCACTACACTTGTAACTCCGGCTCCGAACAAGACCCAGAACCATCTGACAATCTTCTTTCTCGTAGTATCTTTCATAACGCAAAATTTCTTTATCACTACATATATAAAGGTCACCTAAAGGTGACATCCCGAATGGCTCGGGTACAAGATGACAAAATTAACAACAAAATTTGGAAAATTGCCCGATTTGTACCTTACTTTGCAATTCTTTTTGAAAATTTGGAGGATTTTGAGAATGACGGACGGAAAAAATCTCGTAATTGTCGAGTCTCCTGCAAAGGCAGGAACCATACAGAAATTTCTTGGCAACGACTTCATCGTAAAGTCGAGCTTCGGACATATACGCGACCTGCAGGACAGCGAGCTCAGTATTGACGTAAATAACGGCTTCACACCGAAATATGTCATCCCTGCCGACAAAAAGAAGGTGGTATCAGAGCTCAAGACGGCAGCAAAGGACGCTTCGACCGTATGGCTTGCATCCGATGAAGACCGCGAGGGAGAAGCCATATCGTGGCATCTTTACGAGACTCTCGGTCTGAATGCAGAGAACACCCGCAGAATCGTATTCCACGAAATCACTAAAAACGCCATCCTCAATGCCATCGAGAACCCTCGTGACATTGATATGAACCTCGTGAACGCACAGCAGGCACGCCGCGTGCTCGACCGCCTTGTCGGTTTCGAACTTTCGCCGGTCCTCTGGAGAAAGATTCAGCCGAAGTTGTCTGCCGGACGAGTACAGTCAGTGGCACTCAGGCTTGTAGTTGACAGAGAAAGAGAGATCCTCGCCTTCAACAACGAAGCATATTATAAGGTAGACGCATTGTTCCATCCTGAAGGAAGTCCTGACAAGACATTGGTGAAGGCAACGCTCGACAGAAGGTTCCAGGATCTGGAGTCTGCAAAGGGATTCCTCGACAGATGCATCGGAGCCGAATTCACCATCAGCAGCATCGACAAGAAGGAAGGAACGAGAACCCCTGCAGCTCCATTCACCACTTCCACCCTACAGCAGGAGGCTGCAAGAAAGCTCAGGCTTTCGGTAGGACAGACAATGAGCATAGCCCAGAGGCTCTACGAGCACGGACTCATCACTTATATGCGTACCGACTCTACCAATCTTTCATCCCTTGCCATCAATACAGCCAAGAAATTCATCTTGGACAATTTCGGTGAGGAATATTCAAAGGTAAGACAGTACAAGACCAAGTCAAAGGGAGCCCAGGAGGCTCACGAGGCAATCCGTCCTACATATATCGAGAACACCACCATAGAAGGCACGCCTCAGGAAAAGAAGCTGTACGAGCTCATCTGGAAGCGTACTGTAGCATCGCAGATGTCAGACGCAAGTATCCTCAGGACAGACATAAAGGTCTCATCCGATAAGGGAGAAGAGAAGTTCAATGTACAGGCAAGCCACGTACTCTTCGACGGCTTCCTCAAGCTGTACATAGAAAGCACCGACGAGCCTTCACAGGACGACGAAATGATAATTCTGCCGGAGATGAACATCGGAACAAAGATGTACGATGACATCATCACTGCAGAATGCAAGTTCACAGCCGCACCGTCACGTTACTCGGAGGCTACACTTGTGAAAAAGCTCGAGGAACTCGGCATAGGCCGTCCTTCGACATACGCTCCGACTATCTCGACACTCACCAAGGGACGCGGATACATCATAAAGGGAGACAAACCTGGAGAAAAACGCAATGTGACCAATCTCTCGCTGAAGGGCGGAATCATCAAGTCCGCTGCCAAGAGCGAGACTATAGGCGCTGAGAAAGGAAGACTCCTCCCGCAGGACATCGGTATGATAGTGACAGACTATCTGGTCAAGAACTTCGAGAATGTCCTTGACTACAGCTTCACTGCAAACGTAGAGAAGGATTTCGACCAGATCGCAGAAGGCGGACAGGCGTGGAACAGCGTGATCAGCGAGTTCTATGCTCCTTTCCACAACAAGATACAGGAGACCCTCAGCAACAGGGAGTACAGCAATGTAAGCCGTGAACTTGGAACCGACCCTAAGGACGGACTGATGTTGACAGCACGTTTCGGCCAGTATGGCCCATACGTTCAGAAGGGAGAGGGAGAGAACAGGCAGTATGCAAGTCTCGCTCCGGGACAGCTCATCGAGAGCATCACATTGGAAGAGGCCTTGAAGCTTTTCGAGCTTCCGCGTAACGTCGGACAGTATGAGGGCATAGACATCATCTGCACCAAAGGACGTTTCGGCCCTTATATCAAGTACGGAGACCAGAACATATCACTCCCACGCGGTACGGATCCCCTCAAGGTGGATCTCGACACCTGCATCAAGCTTATAGAAGACAGCCGCAACAAGAAGACCGGAGGAATCATCGCCGAGTACAAGGACAGTGACATACAGGTCATCGACGGAGCATACGGACCGTACATCAAGCACGCAGGAAGCAATTACAAGATACCGAAGGGCACAGATGCCGCCACGCTTACAGAAGATAAGTGTAAGGAGATCATAGCGAGCTCAGAGCCTACAGGACGTAAAAAAAGACGCAAATAATCTTAAGAATTTTAAATTTCCGACCCTGTTTTTTGACATTTTCATTTTTGTCATTAAATTAGCGGTCGGAATTTGTTATAAACTGTTAATGCTATGTCAAATTATCAGATTGACCACATCGACCAGAAGATTCTTTCGTTCCTCGTAAAGAACGCAAGAATGCCATTCCTTGAGATAGCACGTGAGTGCGGAGTCTCGGGAGCTGCCATCCACCAGAGAGTCAAGAGATTGGAAACCAATGGAGTGATCACCGGATCAAGACTTCTCGTAAAACCTCAGGCACTCGGCCTGAACGTATGTGCCTTCGTCAGCGTATCACTTTCAGAGGCAAACAAATACCCCGAAGTAATCGAATCATTCAAAAAGATTTCCGAAATCGTCGAGTGTCATTTCGTAACCGGCAAGCACGCCCTTCTCATCAAGCTCTTCTGCTTTGACCACGATCATCTTATGCAGATTCTTCTGAATACAATCCAGAAGATCCCATACGTGCAGCAGACTGAGACCCAGATTTCCCTCGACCAGGCCATCGAGCGTCAGGTATGGGTAAGGGAATACAAGAACACCAGTTTCTCGGCAAGTGTAAAGAAAAGCAAGAGGGAAAACAAGGACTAAGCATTGTTCCTCAATGACATAACAGCTCCGGCAAGCAGCAGATCTTCCTGAGTAGTGATTTTGATGTTAAGCCTCTCCCCCATAGTGTAGGAGAGGCTTACGTCATATTTCTGAACTACGGATGCGTCATCAGTGAAGGATGTGTCGTATGGGAGAGAGTATGCGGACTTAAGCACCTCGGAATGAAATATCTGAGGGGTCTGAACCGCGTAAAGCACTGATCTGTCGGCAGCTGCACCCTCCATGGTCTTGAGTTCATCCCCTTCCTTGCGGAGTACCTTCATCGTATCCACGCAAGGCAGTACCGGGATAAGCGCCGGAACCTCAGCCGCAGTCTCGAACATATCCCTTACAAGTCCGGCAGTAACAAGGGGACGCACTCCGTCGTGAACAGCCACAACAGCTCCGTCCGGTATCTTGTTCAAGGCATTTCTTACAGAATGAAATCTCGTGATACCTCCTGGAACAGTTATCTGGGGACAGATAAAGTTATGCCTCAGGCAATAGCTTCTCCAGTATTCTATGTAATCCTGAGGAAGTACGGTTACGACCGTGATTCCGGGACAGGCTTCAAGAAAAACCTCTATCGTTCTCTGCAGTATTGCCTTGCCATCCAGCTTGAGAAACTGCTTAGGCAGGTCCGCTCCCATACGGGTTCCGCTGCCTGCAGCCATAACTATCACATATCTGCGTCTATCCATAACAATGCTTTCAATTCTACAAAATTAAGAAACTGTTTTAATTTTTAAGAGTTTCTCACAAAGTTTCTCTTTAATTGCGAGATTTTTTGTACTTTTACACCCTAATTCACAAATCCGAAAAAAGTAACATAACATATGGGATTCAATTTTTTGACACAGGAGCTCGCGATTGACCTCGGAACTGCCAACACGGTCATCTTCCAGAATGATCAGATCGTGCTTGACGAGCCGAGCATCGTAGCAATTGACAACAGCACAGGAAAGGCCCTCGCACTCGGACAGAAGGCCAAGCTGATGCAGGAAAGGGAGAACCCCGGCATCAAGACAGTGCGTCCGCTCAAGGACGGAGTCATCGCAGACTTCAACGCTGCTGAGATGATGATCCGCGGTTTCATCAAGCAGGTGAACAGCAAACGCAGATCACTCTTCACGCCGAACCTCAAGATCGTGGTCGGCATCCCTTCGGGAAGTACCGAAGTGGAGATCCGTGCAGTGCGTGACTCGACAGAACACGCCGGAGGACGTGACGTATATCTGATCTACGAACCTATGGCATCAGCACTGGGTATCGGTCTTGACGTAGAGGCACCTAAGGGAAATATGGTCGTTGACATCGGAGGTGGTACCACTGAGATCGCCGTGATCTCACTCGGAGGTATCGTAGTACAGGATTCGATCAAGGTTGCAGGTGACGTGTTCACCAACGACATCCAGATGTATCTGCGCCAGCAGCACAACATCAGAGTAGGTCAGATCACTGCCGAAAAGATCAAGATCGCCATCGGAGCGGTAATCCCTAACCTCATCGAGGAGCCGGAGCCATACGCGATCACCGGTCCTAACCTTATGACCGCACATCCGGTACACGCTACGATCACCCACCAGGAGATCGCACACTGCCTTGACAAGTCTGTAGCCCGTATCGAGAGCGGCATCATCCACGTACTCGAGCAGACTCCTCCTGAGCTTTATGCCGACATCGTGGAGAACGGTATCCATCTCGCCGGTGGCGGATCGCTTCTCAGAGGTCTTGCAACAAGACTCACAGAGAAGATCAACATTCCGTTCCACGTAGCGGAAGACCCGCTCAGAGCAGTTGCACGCGGTACCTGCCTCGCGCTCAAGAATACAGACAATTACACATTCCTTATGCGATAAGACCTTGCGCAAAAGCAACGTAATATACCATCTGATCAATGCAGCTATCTTCATACTGTTGGAGGTAGCTGCGTTGAATATGCTCCGTAACAACGGGACTCTTCAGGACATCTGGTTCTCCAAGGGAATACACGGCATAAGCGGCAGCCTCTGGGGAAGTACCCAGGACGTGAAGCACTACTTTTCACTGAAGAAAAGGAATGACGAGCTTGCCGAGGAGAATCACAACCTCAGAGTCAGGCTTGCGGAAATAGAGGCCGCAGCCGACCTCCAGGCCATTGCCAACACACTGCCCAAAGACGGAATTGCAGGAAGTTTCCGATACATTCCGGCTACAATCATCAAGGTGAGCAACAACACCAGGCACAATTATATGATCATCGGCAAGGGCAGCGAGGACGGTGTCAGCAAAGGAGCCGGAGTGATCACCGGCAAGGGAGCCGTAGGCGTCATCGATGCAGTCAGCGGCAAATATTCATACGCCAGATCCTTCAAGAACCACGAGATGAACATCAGCGCACGACTCGGTGAAGAGGGTGCAGTAGGTCCGATGAGCTGGGACGGCTTCAGCAGCGCACGTGCCATACTCAGCGAGATACCTCTACATGTAGAATTCGAGAAGGGTGATACGGTATATACCAGCGGATATTCATCAATATTCCCACCTGACATTCCGTTAGGAACGACAGGAGAAGCCAAGATCGTGAACGGTGCCACATACGACATAGAGATCTCTCTTTTCGAGGATTTCGGTGCACTCAGATATGTAACCATCGTCGAGAACCTCGGCAAGGAGGAAATAAAGAGACTGGAGGACGAGATATGAGAACGAGCCAACATTTCGGAATTTTATATCTTCTGCTGCTGATCTGCCAGATCGTGCTATGCAACTATTCTCCGCTCGGACCGTATATAATGCTGACGATACTTCCAGCCATGGCTCTATGCATTCCGTTGAAAATAAGCACCATAGGATGCATGCTCATAGCTTTTGGAAGCGGTCTTGCAGTGGACTGGCTCTCAGAGGGACTCATAGGCATCAATGCAGCTTCGCTTGTGCCTGTGGCACTTGCCAGGAAAAGCATCATCAGAATATTCTTCGGAGAGGATCTGATCACCAGAAGTGACAGTTTCTCATTCAATAAATACGGCACGGCAAAGGTTTCCGCAGCGATCATGACATCGATAGCTCTGTTTCTGGCCATATACATAATCCTGGACGGAGCCGGCACGCGCCCTCTCTGGTTCAACATAGCCTATTTCGGTGCTTCTCTCATCTCAAACTGGCTCCTCTGCCTTATCGTGACCAACATTCTCACACCTGATGACAGAAAATAGGAGGACAGAATGAAACTAAACAGGGAGAACAGACTCATCATAGGTCTCTGCACCATAGCAGGAATACTCATAGCCAAGCTTTTCAGCATCCAGATACTTGACGACAAGTACAAGATGGATGCAGAGAACAACTCTATGGTATATTCCACCATCTACCCTACACGAGGCATCATACACGACAGATACGGCAACATTCTGGTCGGCAACAAGGTCGCATACGATCTTCTTGTCACTCCGAAGGAAGTGGAAGAGTTCGACACTCTGACCTTCTGCCAGGTGCTTGGCGTGGACATTGAATTCGTGCGCGACAAGATGCAGGAATTCTACAACAACAGAAGGCGTATCGGATACCAGTCAGTCGTTATGCTCAAGCAGCTGCCGCCCGAGACATATATGAGATTCGCGGAAGTGGCATACAAGTTTCCGGGATTCAGAGGACAGGCCCGAAGCATCCGAGAGTACCCGTTCAATGCGGGAGGAAACCTTCTGGGCTATGTCTCAGAAGTGGATGCGGCATTTCTTGCCAAGCATCCTGATGAATACAAGTCGGGCGACTATGCAGGAAAGACCGGAATCGAAGCGGCGCGCGAAAACGAACTCAAGGGAGAAAAGGGATACAACATCTGGCTCAGGAACTCACGCAACCAGGTGGAATCAAGATACAAGGACGGAGAATTCGACAAGGAAGCCATACCTGGCAACGACATCACCACGACCATCGACGCCAAACTCCAGAATTACGGACAGATGCTGATGGACAATAAGGTCGGAAGTCTCGTAGCCATAGAACCATCTACAGGTGAGATACTTACGATGGTATCAAGCCCGGGTATCGACGTTGATATGCTTGCCGACATCGGACAGCATTACAAGGAAATCTCCACCAATCCTTACAAGCCTATGTTCAACAGAGCCGTACAGGCCTCTTATCCCCCAGGATCGGTGTTCAAGCTCGTAAACGGACTCATAGGTCTTCAGGAAGGAGTGGTCAGTCCCGGAACGCAGTATCCATGCAGCATGGGATATCACTTCGGAAGGAGCAAGCTCGGCTGTCACGCCCACAAATCGCCGCTCAATCTCGAGGAGTCCATAATGATGTCCTGCAATGCATATTACTGTTACATACTCAGGGATCTTCTGGAGAATCCTAAATACAGTGAAATCGACGAGGCATTCGACAAATGGAGGGAATATGTGATGAGCTTCGGTTTCGGCCAGAAGCTCGGCAGCGACTTCCCTTCCGAGCTCGGAGGATTCATTCCGGATTCAAAGTACTACAACAGATACTACCGCAAGGGCGGATGGAAGGCAACTACCGTAATATCACTCTCGATCGGACAGGGTGAGATCGGATGTACTCCGCTTCATCTTGCCAATCTATGCGCGACCATCGCCAACCGCGGATTCTACTACACTCCTCACATCATAAAGGATTCGAAGAACGTGGAGATAGATCCGAAATACAAGGAAAGACACTATACGATGGTCGACACCACACACTTCCCTAAGGTGATCGGAGGTATGTACAGGGCTGTCAACAGCGGATTCGGATCAGGAGGTACAGCCAGCATCGCAGCAGTGGATGGTCTGGAGATCTGCGGAAAGACCGGTACGGCTCAGAACCCTCACGGTCACGACCATTCCGTATTCATCTGCTTCGCTCCGAAGGACAATCCTAAGATCGCTGTAGCTGCATACGTGGAAAATGGAGGATTCGGAGCGACCTGGGCGGCACCTATAGCGTCGCTTCTGACTGAGATGTATCTTAACGGAGAAATAAGTGACAGCAGGAAGCCACTGGAGGACAGAATACTCAAGGGCGATCTGATGGATAGAGTAAAAGTCAGGAGATAATGAGAGATACAGGAAGACATAAAGGAAGAGGACTGGCCAAGACAATAGACTGGAAGCTCGTAATATGCTATCTGGTACTTGTCCTGATCGGCTGGGCGAACATATATGCATCAGTCCATTCATCAGAGCCGGCTTCCATCTTTGACTTTGACAGCCGAAGCGGAAAGCAGTTCGTGTGGATCATCACTGCCCTTGTCATAGCATCGGTGATTCTCTTCGTTCTGAGTCCCCGCATCTATGAGGGACTCTCTGTGCCGATATATCTTTTCGTCCTGGCTCTGCTCATAGCTGTGATCTTCCTTGGAATCGAGGTCAAAGGCTCCAGATCCTGGTTCGCATTCGGCCCGATAAGGTTCCAGCCGGCGGAAATATCGAAGATATCCACCTCACTGCTCCTTGCGACGGTGATGAGCCAGCAGGGATACAAGATCGGAAGGGCACGTAATTTCATCATCACTGCATTGATCATACTAATCCCGATGATGATCATCGTCCTCCAAAGTGAGACAGGATCGGCTCTGGTATATGTAGGATTCATATTCATGCTGTACAGGGAAGGCTTGTCCGGATGGCTCATATTCCTGGTCGGGATGGCCATTCTGTCATTCATCCTGACCCTGACGGCCTCCCCGTACGTAGCGATACTGGTAATAATCGCCATCGCATCGCTGTGCATCTGCCTCTATTCGGGACGTTTCAAATGGTGGATCATCATTGGCATTCCGCTCATTGTCCTCTTCTCTTTCCTTCCATCGATCATGGAACTTTTAAGCTCCAATATGCTCGGAGAGGAAGGTCTTGCAGCACTTGCGGCAGCTGAGGGAGATTATGAAGCCGCAGGACTTGTCGAGCCGTTTGCAAATAAGATAAAGCCTCTGTACATCCTGTTGGGTATGACAGCCCTTGCACTGCCTGTGACCATATTCACTGCATATAGGGAAAGGAATATGTTTTCGCATCTTGCAGTGATCTCAATGATAGCAGGCATAGCTCTGGTCTTCTCGGCCGACTTCATCTTCAATGATGTATTGCAGGATCATCAGAGGAAACGTATCGAGGTACTGCTGGGAATGAAGGAAGACCCTACAGGAGTCGGATACAATGTCAACCAGTCGATGATCGCCATCGGTTCGGGAGGACTATTCGGAAAGGGCTATCTCAACGGAACACAGACTACATACGGATTCGTACCGGAGCAGAGTACCGACTTCATATTCTGTACTGTCGGTGAGGAATGGGGCTTTGTAGGCTCTACGACAGTTATCCTCCTATATGTTTTCCTTATATGCAGGATCATAAGGAATGCAGAGAGAAGCAGGGAGGCATTCACACGAATATACGGATACTGCGTGGCCTGCTGCATATTCATGCACTTGTTCATCAATATAGGTATGACCATCGGCCTTATGCCTGTGATCGGTATCCCTCTGCCACTTGTCAGCTATGGCGGCTCATCCCTGTGGGGATTTACCGCCCTGCTGTTCATCTTCATCGCATTGGACAGAAACGAAAACAAATACTTCTAAAAGATACGAAAAGGCCGGCTGGAAATGATTTCAGCCGGCCTTCTCATATTCTATGAGTTCACTACTCTCCGAAAAGGTAGCGATGCTGTTCTGGTGTGAGGGTGTCGATCTCGCAGCCCCAGTAAGCAAGTTTGCGGGCAGCCACATTCTGATCGATTTCAAGAGGAACGTCATTGACCATCTGACCAGGCTCGCGCGAAACTGCCTGACGGTTCTCAACAAGATATTTTGCACTGAGAGCCTGGATCGCAAATGACATATCCATGATCTCGGCAGGATGTCCGTCACCGGCAGCAAGGTTCACAAGACGACCTTCAGCGATTATATAAATCTTATTGCCGTTCTCGAGCGTGTATCCGATGATATTCTTCCTTGCCGGCTTCACCTCCACGGCCATTTCCTTGAGGACTGCCACATCTACCTCGCAATCGAAATGACCGGCATTGCAGCAGATGGCTCCATCCTTCATCTTCAGGAAATGCTCCTTTGTGATCACCGCATCACATCCCGTAACTGTTACGAACAAATCTCCGATCTGAGCTGCCTGCTCCATCTTCATCACCTTGAATCCATCCATCACGGCCTCCATAGCCTTGATCGGATCCACCTCAGTGACAATGACTTCCGCCCCGAGTCCTTTGGCCCTCATAGCGACTCCCTTACCGCACCAGCCATATCCTGCCACAACGACATTCTTGCCGGCTACGATGAGATTGGTCGTACGGTTGATACCGTCCCATACAGACTGTCCTGTACCGTAACGATTGTCGAAGAGATGCTTGCAGTCAGCATTGTTCACAAGCATCATAGGGAACTTCAGCGCCTTGGCGTTATTCAGCTGCACAAGCCTGAGGATACCGGTAGTGGTCTCCTCACATCCGCCGATCACCTGAGGAATAAGATGCTGATATTCAGTATGCATAAGATTGACAAGATCGCCGCCGTCATCGATGATGATGTTCGGTCCCACTTCGAGAACCCTTCTGATATGAGCCTCATACTCCTGCGGAGTTGCGTCGTACCAGGCGAAAACGTTCAGTCCTGCCTCAACAAGTGCTGCAGCCACATCATCCTGGGTAGAAAGAGGATTGCTTCCTGTCACATACATCTCGGCTCCACCTGCAGCCAACACCTCGCAAAGATATGCTGTCTTGGCTTCAAGGTGTACAGAAAGAGCCACCTTCATACCTTTGAAAGGGAGGGTCTGACGGAACTCTTCCTCGAGTCCGTTCAGCAGAGGCATATGATGCTTCACCCAGTCGATTTTCAGTCTGCCGTCCTGCCAGAGCTGATGATTTCTTATCTCGCTTGCCATAATGATTCTGTTTTTGGTGTTTTTCGGCTGCAAAGATAGGGATTTTTCATATTTTTGTGGGAGTAAAATTTAAGATTATGGGACTTTTAGACGGAAAGACTGCCCTTGTGACAGGGGCTTCCAGAGGAATCGGAAAGGCAATAGCATTGAAGTTCGCAGCTGAAGGAGCTGACATAGCGTTCACATACAGATCGCAGGAAGAGGCCGCCCGAGCTTTGCAGGCAGAAATTGAAGCAATGGGTGTACGTGCGAAGGCATACAGATCGGACGCCGCATCGTTTGCTGATGCACACGATGTCGTAGCTGACGTGAAGGAGACTTTCGGACATATAGACATTCTGGTCAACAATGCCGGCATCACCAAGGACGGACTTATGATGAGAATGGACGAGGCTCAGTGGGATGCCGTGATCGATACAAATCTGAAGTCCGCATTCAACTTCATCCACGCCTGCACTCCGATTATGGCCAGACAGAGATGCGGAAGCATCATCAATATGTCTTCCGTAGTGGGAGTCTCGGGCAATGCCGGACAGTGCAACTACTCAGCATCCAAGGCCGGTCTGATAGGACTTTCCAAGTCGATAGCCAAGGAAATGGGGCCTAGGGGCATACGCTCGAACTGCATAGCTCCGGGCTTCATCTCTACCGATATGACAGGAGCCCTTCCGGAGAATATCCGTCAGGAATGGGAGAAACAGATACCTCTGCGCCGCGGAGGCGAGCCTGAAGATGTTGCAAAGGTGGCACTCTTCCTTGCCAGCGATCTGTCTGCATACGTCACCGGACAGGTCATCAACTGCTGCGGCGGAATGAACTGCTGATAGAAAATGTGGTCTGAACGGCCACATTTTTCTTTTTCTTATGTATTTGTAACTTTTCTTATATGAAGTTTTTCTCTTTTTTAAGTCCGTTTCGTAAAATATGCCGTTAATTGCAGGGTATGAAATGGATTGAATCAGCTATGGACATACTGCTTCCGCGGCTATGCATAGTATGCGGAACACGGCTTCTTTCCTCCGAGCGTCATATATGCCTGGAGTGTCTGGCCGGACTGCCTCTGACATATTTCTGGAAACAGGATCACAACCCGATGAGCGACCGCTTCAATGAGGTTATCCAAAAAAAGCTGGACAAAGAGGATTCACCAAGGATGGAGGGCTATGCGTTTGCCGCCGCATTGTTCCATTATGATTCCGAAGCCGGATTCAGACTAATCCCGTACAACATCAAATACAAAGGCAATATCAAGGCTGGAGAATATTTCGGCAGGATGCTGGGCAGAAGGCTGAAGGAGGATGAACATTGGCAGGACGCCGACCTGATAATCCCCGTACCCCTGCACTGGACCAGGAAATTCAGCCGCGGATACAATCAGGCGGAAGTTATAGCTTCAGGCATCGCATCAGAAACAGGCATACCGATGAGGGCAGACATCCTCAGACGCATCAAGCGTACAAAGACCCAGACCAAGCTGGACATCGACGGAAAAGCCAGGAATGTAGCCGATGCCTTCGAAGCAGCAAAGAAAGGCATTCCGACTGCAAGACATCTGGTCATCGTAGATGATGTATTCACTTCCGGGAACACCTTATTTGCCTGCTTCCAGGCCCTGCGTTCCATCTTCCCTCCGTCGATCCGCATCAGCGTGGCAACGTTGGGGTTTGTGGGAGGGGGATAGGAGATGCCCGACACTACAACCAGTCATGCCCGACTTGATCGGGCATCTTAATATCGGGCCGCATCAACGTCGCTACCTTAGGGTTTGCGTATTATCCATGAGAAGTACGGTTATGATGGATAGGATTGGCGGTCTTGTCCATGAAAATAGGGATTTCTGTGGACGCGAGAACGAGATTGAGGCTTCTGTCCACGGGAATAGTCGTTCTGGTGGACA